>Ga0068872_10000261_pt1 | contig 44934 bp, 42 predicted proteins | sample NOAtaG_7_FD_66441 | JGI IMG/M metagenome (GOLD analysis project Ga0068872, IMG submission 66441) | Freshwater lake microbial communities from Lake Erie, under a cyanobacterial bloom - NOAA_Erie_Diel1S_2200h metaG | ecosystem: Environmental > Aquatic > Freshwater > Lake | place: USA: Ohio, Lake...
GGTAACCGGTTGTTGCAACAGCGTGGCAAATGCATCCCGATTGGCGCGTAATTCCTGGGCACGGGTGGTCAAATCGTAACAAAACCAGATGGACGGTGACGGCCCGAAAAACGACGGCGGCACGACCGCGGTTACATGCGCAAAGGGTGTTGCCGCAAGTGACCAGAGTACGAGTGCGCTGGCCCCAGCCACACCAGCACCTGGCGTGAGCCATGCACGCCAGCGTTTTTGCCATAAAAAGACGAGCGTGATAGCTGCCAAGATGGCAATCATCGGCAACAAAATCAGGCGAAAGCGCGTAATGCTAAACAGCACGGCGCCGAGAAGTACCGGTACAACCACCCAGATGACGAGCAACCACCACTGATCGGCAGGCACGGTACGGCGACTGACCCAGACACCGAGGACTGCCGGAATGAGCAACGCCAAGTACCAGACATCGTCGAGCCACAACAGCATGTCGGCATAGGTCTGCGAGACGTTGCCGATGGTGAAGCCTTTGGTGAAGCGCTCGGCACTCGAATAGCGGATTTGCCAGAACGAGACGAACTCGGCGGGGATGCGGGCCACAAAGGCTGATGGGTTGGTTTGGATGAGACACAGCGCCTCAGCGGTCATGGCCGACTGCCGAGCGCCTTGGGTCGGCAACACGCCTGGATGGGGGGCACAGGTAGTTGCTGGCGCAGACTTGGTAGATTGACTCAGCGCATCGACAAAGCGATCTGTCTGCGCGCCAGCTTGATTGCCGTACACCGAGGCATTGGCACTCAAAAGCAGATTGTAGGCGCCACTGGTATCGACGATGATGGTGCCACCAAAGGTACGACTTGCATACAGACTCCATGGGAGCACCATCAGCACCGCAGTGATGCACAACAGCACTGTATCGCGCCAGCGGTGCGTCGGCGCAGTCGCCCAGACCCATACGGCGAGCAGGGGCAAAAAGACGAGCGCGAGAGTGCGGGTCAGCATCGCCAGACCGATGCACACACCCATCAGAATCAGTACGCCACGACGGTAGCGCGTGGTGGCGACGATGAGGGCGAGCCACAGCAACACCAAAAAGAAGGTCAGAAAGAGCGTTTCGGAGAGCAGCGTTTGACTGGCCGTGGCCAATGGCAGATTGCTGGCCATCAACATGCTGGCCACAATTGGCACGGCGGGTTGGAGTGGGACCAAGCGGTTGGTGATGACCCAGACCAAGACGATATGACTGAGTGAGAGGATGATTTGGCTGATATAGACCCAATACTCGTTGCCACCGATAAACAGGTGGGCGGCGACGAAGAGTGGGTAGAGCGGGGCACGGGTCCAGTAATAGTCGAGGTACCAGGCAAAACCACGCCCATACGACAGCCAAGTGGCAGCCGCAAGGTACTCACCCTCATCGGAGATGAGGCCGATACGCGGCAACTCACCCCACAACACCACGCGGAGCACCACTGCACTCACCAACGCGAGCACGAGCCAGATTCGAGGTGGGGAGGATTGCATGCCAACTCCTTATGGAATACCGACTACGAGCGCAAATGGTACACTGAACACGTGAGATTGTTACGAGAGATGATGCGCATGTCGATGCTACGAGCCACACACATAAGTCACTCATATGATACTACGCTGGCGGTCAACGATTGCACGCTCAGCGTTGATACGGCACAGCGAATCGCAATTATTGGGCCATCAGGATGTGGCAAAAGCACCTTGTTGCGCATCATCGCAGGGCTTGAACCTGGGCACACAGGGAGTATTTGGTATCGGGATCGGGATATTACCAAATTAGCAGCGCATCAACGCGGGATTGGTTTGATGTTTCAAGAGCATGCGCTCTTTCCGCATATGACGGTAACTGCCAATGTCGCATACGGATTACACGGCCAACCAAAGAGCGCGATTCGTACGCGCGTCACACAACTCCTCGAGTTAATGGGAATCATACATTTGGCGGAGCGACTGCCTGAGCAACTCTCGGGGGGCGAGCGACAGCGCGTGGCGCTTGCGCGCAGTTTGGCACCCAAACCGGAACTACTGCTCCTCGACGAACCGTTTGCGTCGCTCGACCGCATTCGGCGCGACTTTTTGCTGGACGAGGTGCCACCATTGCTTGAACAAGAGCGGGTGGCCGCAATTTATGTGACGCACGATGCTCTCGAGGCCTGTCGCTTTGCAACCCAGATTGTGGTAATGCGCGCGGGCCAGATTATCCGTCAGGATACGCCGCAACAGTTGTATCATTCACCACAGAGTGCCTTTGTGGCCACATTGCTGGGGATGCGCACGCCACTGGCGTTGCAACCGCACACAGCAGGATGTAGGACGGCATTTGGGGTAATCCCATTGACACCACCACGCGCCGGAATGCGGTTGTTGATTCACCCCGAGGCTGGTATCCCGTTGGGTAATCAACCACAAATTTTGCTGGAGGGGCAAGTAGTAGCATCAACCTTTCGGCCGCCATGGTGGCGAATCACGTTGCAGAGCGACGACGGGCAGTCAGCGATTGAGTGTGATGTGGCGATACCAGATCCACCAGTCGTGGGTGAGATGTGCGAGGTCGCCGTACGACTGAGCGCCATGAGCTTTGTGGCAGACGACGTATAATACGCATACACCGAGCAATACAAGGAGGGGCAGATGCGCGTTGGTTTGGTACAAATCAATTCACAAGAAGATCGCCAGCACAATGTGGCGCGGGCGCTGGAGTTGGTTGACGAAGCCGTCGCCCAAGGGGCGCAGTTTGTGGCGATGCCAGAGTGTGTGAACTACCTCGGGCGCGGCGAGTTCCATCCGGCCAACGCCGAGACGCTGAGTGGCCTGACAGCCACCGCATTTGCGGCAGCCGCCAAGCGTCATGGTATTTGGTTGCACGGCGGGTCAATCCTCGAGGTGACAAACACACCGGGCAAGCACTACAACACCAACATTGTGTTTGACCCGAACGGCAATCAAGTGGCCGTCTACCGCAAAATTCACCTGTTTGATGTCGATATTGCCCCGGGTAGCTACCGCGAGTCAGACACCTACTTGCCGGGCGACCAGATTGTGACCACTGACATGAATGGAGTCACGCTGGGGTTGAGCATTTGTTACGACGTCCGGTTCCCCGAGTTGTACCGCTTATTGGCTCTCGCTGGTGCCAAAATCATCACGGTGCCGGCCGCTTTCACCGCCTTTACGGGCAAAGATCACTGGGAGGTCTTGTTGCGCGCACGGGCTATCGAGAACCAGGCCTACGTGCTGGCACCAGCGCAGTGGGGCGAGCACCCGGTGGGGCGCCACTGCTACGGTCGGAGCATGATTATCAATCCGTGGGGCACCGTGATGGCCACTGCAGCGGATGGTGAGGGCGTAATTGTGGCCAATCTTGACATGAAAGAACTTGAGCGCTTGCGCAAGAGCGTGCCATCATTGGCGAATCGGCGACCACAGATCTACAAATGGTAAACAAAAAACGGGCTGGGCGATGTTATCGCCCAGCCCGTGACAACACGCCTACCCCATGCGCAACACAATCTTGCCCGCACCCATGTTGTTCTGATAGGTACGAATGCCCGCAGCAGCCTGATCAAGTGTATACGTGGCCAACACCTCGGTAGTCATGGCCTGGGCCAGCGCCCCTTGGATGTCAATCATGGCACGGACCACACGCGTCATGCCATAGTGGCGAATCCACTCGGTCAACCAAAACCCCTCAACCACACGATTACCGAACAAGAGCGTGCCGACGTCGACCTGCACGGGCTCGAGCGATAGCGCGCCGTACACGAGCACCCGCGCTCCACCCGGGAGCGCCTTGAGCATAGCGCCAGTCATCGTGCCAGCCACTGCGTCAAACCCGATGCCTGCCTGATGTGCCCGACAAGCGGCAGCAAGCTGCTCTGCAAAGTGTTCATCGCTACTCACTACCACGGCGCTTGCGCCGAGTGCTTTGAGGGCACCAACCTGGCTTGGCTGCCGGACAATGGCAACACTTTTCAACCCACGCGCTGTCGCCGTACGAATCATCATGCGACCAAGCGCACTGTTGGCAGCATTCAACAAGACCCCACGATGCTTGTCACGTAAAGCGCGATCGATGAGCGCCCAGGCGGTGAGTGGATTGACTAACATCATGGCGCCTTGTTCATCGCTAATCGCATGGCGCAACGGGAATACCTGAACCGCACTGGCAATCGTATACTCGGCCCACGTGCCAAAGTTCCCTTGGGTGGCTAACGCCACACGCCGCCCCACCCAGATCTTGCCCAAGCCAGGTCCAGCAGCCACCACTGTGCCACACCCCTCAAATCCGGGAGTAGTGGGTGGCTCACGGCGCACGCCATAACGCCCACGCAAAAACATCAAGTCTGATGGGTTTACTGCAGCAGTATGCATTTTGACGAGCACTTGGCCGGCCCGTGGTTGCGGCGTAGCCATCTCGCGCACAAACAACCCTTCAGGACCATCAAAGGATTCAAGTTGGAGTGCACGCATCGTTGTTGGAATCATCTGTTATCCTTCAGTCGCTCTGATTGCTACGCCAAAATTGTTTGACTGCGGTGACAAATTGCTCGGGCACTTCGTCTTGCACGGCCATCCCGGCATCGAGCACACTGCCTTGTGACTGTGGTAATGCGGCCGTAAATGCTGACATACGCATCACTGGCGTGGTATTGGCATAGCGCCCCCATACCACCTGAATCGGTACCGTAATCTGACGAATCACGGGGCGCAAATCACAGTTGAGCAAGCCCGAGACAAAACAAATTGGTGCCCAACGCGCACCAGGTTGATGACCAGTGCGGTAGTACATGTCACGCATCATACGATCACATGCATCGGGATTGGCGTACGTCATGCTCCCCAAAAAGTAGTCCATGCTCCGTCGACTCACCAACGCCCGAAAGATGCCGGCACCGAGGGGCCCAGCCAACAGCTGATACCCTATACCTGGCACAGATGGCACCACCAAATCCTCGAGTCCAGTAGGACACACCACGGTAATCTGCTTGAATAATGCCGGTTCTTGGGCGGCAGCAGTCAGCACATAGGCCGAACTCAACGACACAACGATGACCGTCACTGGCGTGGCTAGACTGCGTGCCACGTCACGAATCAGCTCAACGTACAAATCGGCGGTGTAGAGCTGTTTTGGTCGATCTGAATCACCAAAACCAAGCAAATCGAGCGCAACGACACGATGCGTCTCTGCCAACATGCGAAAGGGATTGCGCATCTCGTGCGCTGACGCTGCCGCGTTAATACTATGAATTAACAGTACCGTGGGGCCTTCACCGGTCTCATGAAGTGCAATACGGTGACCACGCCACGTCATAAACCGTGGTGCAACACCGAGTAACGCCATTGGGGTTGATGACATCATCACACCTCCTGTTGATTTGCACACATACACCAACAATAAACTCGTTGTATCAAAACTTTACCATAATCACTTGTGCGTACCGCACTCCCACATGAGGAATTGATGAACACGACAAATCACATCGGCAATTGTGCATCGTAATAGCGCTGAAGCCAGGCTAATCCATCGGCCACATCGCTAAACTCGCCATCAAGTTGGGCTTCGTAGGCGGCGTGTAATAGTGCACCCACACGCTTACCAGGGGCGACGCCGAGGGCCAATACATGTTCACCACGCACCAAGGCGACGGGTTTTTCATCGACAACCTGGAGTTGTTGGGCAAGTGCCATCACCTCGGCACCGTGATGGCGCACTGGCAACGGTGGACTCCCACCGCCATCGGCATGCGTCAGACGACTCCACAAATCAATGTCGGTGGGATGGAGTCGAGCGGCTAACCGGCGTACCATCCGTGGCGAGACTTGTGCCCCAAAGACGGCCATATGCTCACGTACTAACGCTTTGACTGGCTCCACAAAGCGCTCAGGCGCATTGATTAACGCCAAGAACGCCTCGGTGTATGGAACACCCTCGGTGGCATGTCCAGGACTGATAATGCGCCCCTCACTGACGCTCGTAGTGTACGGCTTGCCGAGATCATGACACAATGCAGCTAGTAACAAGGTGATGCGTTGCTCCTCGCCCAGATCGGCCCCTGTCACCACGGCGTGCTGACAGACAAACCCTGTGTGGGTCCACACATCGCCTTCAGGGTGGTAAATCGGGTCTTGGGGACAAGAGACCAACGGCACCAACATGGGGTATGCCGGCAACCAGCCGCACTGTTGCAACACACGCAGTCCCTGACGTGGGTAATCGGCTAACGCCCAACGTCGCCATTCGTTCCAAACCCGATCAGGAGTGAGCTGTGATGCATGTGGCAGTAGTTGCGCTGCCACGGCGGCGGTCGCCGGATGCACACCAAAATCCATCTGGGCGGCCAAGCGCATCAGACGCAGTACGCGTACTGGGTCCTCACCGAAATGGTCATCATTGATGTGGCGCAAGAGACGATGATCGATGTCGGCCATGCCACCCTGTGGATCATGCAACACGCCGTCTGGCGTCAGCACCAACGCATTGATGGTCAAATCACGGTACTGGGTTGATTCAACAACATCTGCGTGTGATGTCACGCTGACGTCGAGCCAGCCCCAATCGGTGTGCAGGCGCACAATCGGCTTATCAGTCCCGACGACGCCATGACTCTGCATATCGCTGAGCGTGGCGGCCACATCGTCAATGGCAACACCAACCACCTCAATGTCGATTTCGTTGTATGGACGTTGCAACACAATATTGCGCAATGCCCCGCCAACGATGCGCCATTGCCACCCCTTGGCGTCAAAGCGCTGTCGAATCGGATACAATTGCTGCCATATGTGCTGTGTCTGCCAATCGACCATGGTTGCTCTCTTTGATGGAATTTGTATGCAATAATTCTATACGAGTAATCGATTTATTTATCGATTGTTTGATTACATGACTAATTTGCGTATACTACTCATGTAGTCATGTACGTATGACACAAGGAGAACACACAACATGAGTAACGGAATCACGATGTACACGACTGCGTGGTGTTCAGATTGCCGCGTAGCCAAGCGCGTATTTGCCGCCGAGAACATCACCTACACCGAGATCGACATCGAGAAAGAGCCAAGTGCGGTTGAGATTGTGCGCAAGCTGAATAACGGCAACCAATCAGTGCCCACAATCGTATTCCCTGACGGTTCGATTTTGGTGGAACCATCAGCAGCGGTCCTCAAAGCCAAAATCGCTGAGATGGCACAGTAGTTTCGTTGGTGATAGTGGCGGCCGGTGTGAATCACACCGGCCGCCCTTCTTTATTAGAGGACTGGCATGACCTCAATAATCTGATCATGGCCTGGCCCAACCGACACCATCGAGACTTGCGCGCCACACAGCTCAGCAAGGCGATTGACATAGGCTTGGGCGTTGGCTGGCAAATCAGCCCACGTACGAACCCCTTGTGTGGGGCTCAACCACCCCGGCATCACCTCGTACACAGGCTCAACCTCGGCGTACGTCTCGGGCTGACTGGGCGGATGGTTGATGAGTTGCCCGTTGTGACGATAGCCGACACAAATCGAAATCTCGGCGACTTCGTCGAGCACGTCCAATTTGGTAATTGCCAAGCGATCAATACCATTGAGGCGCGTGGCATAGCGGGCGGCTACCGCATCGAACCAGCCAACGCGACGCAAGCGTCCCGTGGTGGTACCGACCTCGGCCCACGGCTTGCCCATTTGGCGCAAGGCATCAGCCGCAACGCCGTCGACCTCGCTGGGGAATGGCCCTGAGCCAACGCGGGTGGCGTACGCTTTAAAGACGCCCATGACGTGGTCGATCTCGCTGGGCGCAATCCCGGCGCCTTGACTGGCTCCGGCAATGCCGGGCTGTGATGACGTCACAAACGGATACGTACCATGGTCGATGTCAAGTAGGACACCTTGCGCACCTTCGAGCAGAATCGATTGGTTTGACTCAAGTGCATGTTGCACATCGGGGTAGACGTCGGCAATGTATGGCGCAAGACGTTGGCCATAGGCAACATACTCGCGGTAGATTGTCTCAAAATCAAGTGGCTCAGCTTGATAATACGTGGTCAGCAGGCGATTTTTGATGGTAAGCACAGCAGTAAGACGTTCGCGGAACAACGCAGGGTCGCGCAAATCGGCCACCCGAATACCAATGCGGGCCATTTTGTCAGCGTAGGCAGGACCGATACCGCGCCCAGTGGTGCCGATTTTGGCGTCACCTTTGAGCGCTTCATCGAAGCGATCTTGCATGGCGTGATAGGGCATAATGACGTGGGCACGATCGCTAATACGCAGGTTATCAACAACAATACCACGGGCGGTCAGGCCATCAAGTTCGCCCAAAAAGTGCTTGGGGTCGATGACCGTGCCATTGCCGACGATGTTTAACGTGGCTGGCTCAAAAATGCCGGCGGGGACCATGTGCAACTTGAAGGTGCCATGGCGATTCACCACGGTATGACCGGCGTTGTTACCGCCACCATAGCGAATCACGGTTTGTGCGCGGGCGGCCAAAATATCAACAATATGCCCTTTGCCCTCGTCGCCCCACTGGGCACCTACCACTGCTACCACTGCCATGGTCGTATCCTTCCACTCCAAATCAACCTGGTTACTGTCTTATACCATCTTGCACACACAAAAAAACCATGCGTGCAGGTTGACGACACGCAATGTAGTAGTAATATTATACGGTAACTTGAAAGGAAGGCTATGGACGTCGTCGATATTGCACTCATTACCATTGTGCTACAACTGATTTTTCTTGAGGGAATTCTCTCAATCGACAATGCGGCGGTACTTGGAGCCATGGTGGCCCATCTACCGAATGACAAACCGATTCCATGGCCCAAACAACTCCAGTTCCTCGAAGGCTGGGGGCAACGTGTGCTTGGTAATCAACGCGATGCAGCGCTCAAAGTCGGCTTACTCGGTGCATATGTCGGTCGCGGATTAATGCTCGTGTTGGCAGGATGGATCATTCAGTTCCCCTGGCTCCGTGTGGCTGGTGCAGGTTATTTGATTTATCTGGCCGTCCACCATTTCGGACAGCAGTTTCATCAGCAGCAGCTGGCTGAAGAGGGGAATGTCGGGCGCCTGTCGACGAGTGGGTTCTGGGCCACCGTTGGTGCTCTTGAACTCGCCGATTTGGCCTTTAGCATCGACAATGTCATCGCCGCTGTAGCCCTCTCTGACAAACTCTGGATTGTCATGTTGGGCGTGGCCATCGGTATCGTGTTAATGCGCTTTGCGGCCGGCATCTTTAGTCGCTTGATTGCCTGGGAGCCGGCATTTGAGGCGAGTGCGTTCTTACTCTTGCTCGTGATCGGCGGTGAGTTACTCTTGCATACCTACGCACATATCGAATTTACCGAGATTCAACAATTCGGTATCTCGTTGAGTGTCCTCATCGGTACCATCGTGATTGCGCGTTCACCGTTACGCAAACCGGTCGTCACCTTGCTCTGGCCGATTCGCTGGCTGTTCTACATCATTGCCAGTGCCGTCGACTGGGTCATGCACATCATCACTTGGCCATTCCGTCGTGGCCAAAACGCCTCATAAACCACAAAAACGGGCGGTGCGCTGAGGTATATCAGCGCACCGCCCGTTTTTTGTATCTAATTTAGGCCATCTGCTGATAGCCGGGCACCGTCAAGAACTCGACGAACTCTGGGGTCAGCACCAGTTGGTCAAGCAAGGCCACCGCTTGGTCGAGACGAGGGCCAGCAAGGCGACTCTGCAGGGCGGCAACTTCTTCGTCACGAATCAGGCGATAGAGGGCGGCATCGACCGGACGGCCATCGTTGAGAATGGCACCATGGTGGAGCCACTGCCAAATCTGCGAGCGTGAAATCTCGGCGGTGGCCACATCCTCCATCAAGTAGTTGATGGCTACGGCGCCACGCCCACCAAACCAAGCCTCGATATACTGCAACGCCACGCTGATGTTGTTGCGTAAGCCGGCCTCAGTAATCTCACCAGTCGGGATAGTCAACAAATCGGCGGCCGTAATCGACACCCGTGGCACGCGGCTAATCTGGTTATCACCGCTAAAGGCCGCATTGAAGACCTCTTGCACGGCTGTCACCAAACCTGGGTGGGCGACCCATGCGCCGTCGAACCCTTGATTTGCCTCGCGCTCTTTGTCGGCACGTACATTGACCAGCGCACGCTCATTGGCAGCAATATCATCGCGACGTGGGATGATGGCCGACATGCCGCCCATCGCATGGGCACCACGCTTGTGACAGGTGGCAGCGACTAATTCGGCGGCTGAACGCAAGAAATGCACGCCCATCGTTACCTGGGCACGATCGGGCAACACGAAGTCGTCACGGTGATTGAAGGCCTTGATGAAGCTATAGATGTAATCCCAGCGCCCATGATTGAGACCGCTTGAGTGATTGCGCAACTCATACAAAATCTCATCCATCTCAAACGCTGCCAAGATGTGCTCAATCAAGACGGTGGCGCGAATACTCCCTTGGGGCACGCCGAGCCGCTCTTGGGCATAGACGAAGATGTCGTTCCACAAGCGAGCCTCTAGGTGGTGCTGCAATTTGGGCAAATAAAAATACGGACCGCTGCCGCGCGCCAAGAGCTCTTTGGCGTTGTGGAAGAAGTAGAGGCCGAAATCGAACATGCCGCCCGAAATCGGCTTGCCGTTGTAGGTGACATGCTTCTCGTCGAGATGCCAGCCACGGGCACGCACAGCCAACACGGCCGTCTTGTCGTTGAGGCGATACTCTTTGCCATCGGTGACGAGTTCGATCGTGCGCCGAATGGCGTCGCGCAAGTTGATTTGGCCTTGTACGACGTTGTCCCACAATGGCGCATTGGCATCTTCGAAGTCAGCCATGAAGACCTGGGCGCCCGAGTTAAGCGCATTGATGACCATCTTGCGGTCTACGGGGCCGGTAATCTCAGTGCGGCGATTGCGGAAATCCGCCGGTGCTGGGGTGACCTGCCAGTCGCCGGCACGAATGTGGGCAGTTGCTGGATCAAAATCGGGTAAGCGTCCGGCTTTGAGCTCATCCCAGCGTTGCTGACGGCGCTTGAGCAACTCTTGGCGACGGGGCTCAAATCGCTCAACTAACTCGGCGACAAACGCTAACGCCGTGGGTGTCAAGATTTCGCTGTATTCGGGGCGCAGCGGTCCAGTAATTACTAATCCCGTCATCGGAATGACCTTTCTCCACTTAATTACTCGTCAATCATAATCGCCATGTTGAGCCGTATCCCGAGCTCACGAAATGACTCAACCCATGTGGCCGACACTGGGTGACCACGCTCAGCCGATGCGACCATGGCGCGATAATCACGTTGCCAGACCACATTATAGTTGTTTTGGACCATCCATAAATCAACATCGTAGGGAGCGGCAATCCGCACCAGATCAAGCGCCACATTGACAAACTCACAGTGACACGGTGCCTCAATCAAATGCGCTGACAAGCGTTGAATGGCTTGCGATACATAATACCCGACGACGGCCGCATCAAGTACTACCCCTGATTGATCGGCATTTTGCATTAATGCGAGCACCTCTGAAGCTGCGGGTATTGGTTTTGCCAATGCGTTACGGATATCGTTGTGCAAGGCCATGGCTGCGGCAACTTGCAACTCGCGCGGGAGCGTCATCTCCATTCGATCCAAAAAGCGCATCACACTGGCATGCGCAAAATACATGTCGTGGTATTGCTGTTGGACCTGCGTAATCACGCTGTTGAGCATGGTGCGCATGATACTGCGTTGTTCGGGGCGGAAAATCGAGCGCAACGAATATTCAAACTGCCCTAACTCGATATACATGGCGCGTTCAATTTCGTCTTTGCGTTGTAACTGTACTGCCTGAGTGACATTTTGGAGCAGACGTTGATAGCGCTCTGGGGCAGGGCGTACTCCCCCCGACAACACCTCATTCCCCGCAAATACCACACCGTACACAAATCGCTGTTGTTCACCCGTCATGATTGACGTCACTTGTGATACGCCGATTGCAACCGACATATCGGCTATCTTCCACCGCTGTTGTGACTCACGGTTGACCCGATGTAGATAGACGATTTCAACAGGAGTTGTATCAAATACCGCCGTCAGCGCATCGTGGGCACACACGTCAGCGAGTGACAAAACATGCGATTTAACCTGTTCGGTATAGAGTTTAGCTGCCGTCACGCCAGTGTTACCGACTACGCGCTCGAGTTGTTCGTGGAACCCCTCCTCAATGTCAAGGCCCATCACCTGTTGCGCAAGCTGCATCATACGAGCCGCATATCGCAACACCTGGATTGTCTCGATGCCAGCCACGTCATTGAAGAACCAGGCACAACTGGTAAAACTCTGCATCAACTGGCGTTGAAGCTCGAGCAAACCAAGGGCTGGCCAACGCTCATTCGTCCGTCCATGCATACGCATGAACGCAGTAATATTGGCCTCACTCGGGTCGTTGATGATGGCGATATAGGCGTCACGCGCTTGCCATGGTTGTGCAAAATAGCGCATTGCCTGTTGTTCCCACTGGCGATCAACTGCATCGCGCGCCCAATCAAGCGCAGTGCGCAACGGTCCACGCCAGGCCTGGTTCCACCCAGGCTGACCGCCCGTGTGACAGCCACAATCACTGCGCCAGCGTTCGACACCGTGGGCGCAACTCCACGAACTCTGCTCCACAATGCGCACTTCGTGCGTCGGTGGATGAAGCTCAAGATACTCACCATAGACGGTGATGCGAGCTAATTTGTTGGTATGGATGTGATGGATTGCATAGGCCAATGCCATCTCGCCATGCCGATGATGATGGCCGTAGGTCTCGCCATCTGTCGCAACATGCGCGAGACGTGATTGATCGCCATCATCGAGACCGGTCAACAGCGCATTGGCAAGCGATTCACCACGCTGGAGCATCCCTTGGAATGCAATCGCTTGCGAGACACCACCATTATAAAAGAACACGGCGATCTCACGCCCCGATGGTAATTTGACCAAATACGGCATGGTTGTATCGACGCCCTGCCAGTATCGTTCATTCCACTCACTTGCTCCGAGTGGGCGCACTGCGGCCGCTTGATGTGGTGCAAGAATCGTGTACTTTATGCCGTGCTCTGCCAAAGCCTCGAGTGAATCGGTACACACCGCAGCCTCGGCCAGCCACATGCCCTCGGGCTGGCGCCCGTAATGATGCACAAAGTCCGCTACGCCCCAGGCGACTTGCGTACGGCGATCGCGAGGCGTAGCGAGTGGCATAATCAAGTGCCCATAAACTTGGGCAATAGCAGGACCATGCCCACCAAAACGTTGACGCCCCTCGTGATCGGCAGCAATGATACCTTCATAGGTAATACGATCGTGTTGCGCCAACCAGCGCATCAGCGTTGGTCCGACATTAAAACTCATCCAGGCATAGTTGTTGACAATATGCTGAATACGACCTTGGGCATCAAGGATACGCGCTGCCGTATTGGGTGCATAGCACTCGGCTGCGATACGCGCATTCCAATCGTTATAGGGGGCAGCACTTGGCTGCGGGTCAATTGCATCGATCCACGGGTTTTCACGTGGGGGTTGATAAAAGTGCCCATGCACACAAACAAAACGTGTCACGCCACCGGTTCCTTAATAGATAGGCTGGCTGAGGATCCCCTCAGCCAGGTACACCACAAACATTATTCAGTTGGTGCCAGATAGACGGTCGCAAGCGGCGGTAACGTCATCACAATCGAGGCTGGCATGCCGTGACATGGCACATCCTCGCTCACAAGATGGGTCATCGCGCCACTGCCACCGTATTTGGTATCGTCGGTATTGCAAAGAACCTGCCAGTTGCCGTGCGTTGGCACACCAATCCGGTAATGATAACGCGGCACCGGGGTGAAATTACCGGCAATCACCACATTCCGCGTCCCCTCATAGCCACGCCGCAAGATTGACACGATGCTTTGATCGGCGTCATCGCAGGCAATCCAGTGGAATCCCCACGGATCAAAATCAAGTTGGTGTAAGGCAGGCTCAGTGACATGCAAACGATTCAGGTCACTGACAAGGTGCTGAACGCCACGATGCATTGGGTCATCAAGCAAATACCAATCGAGATCGCGCTCATAACTCCATTCGCGCCACTGCCCGATTTCACCACCCATAAACAGGAGCTTTTTGCCGGATTGCGCATACATGTAGCCATACAACAGACGCAAGTTAGCGAATTGTTGCCAGCGGTCGCCGGGCATTTTGGCGAGCAATGCGCCCTTGCCGTGGACAACTTCATCATGTGACAAGGCCAACGTAAAGTTCTCACTTGCCGAATAAATCGAACGGAACGTCAGCATATTGTGATGGTAGCGCCGATGCACAGGATCTTGACTCATGTACTTGAGCGTATCGTGCATCCAACCCATATCCCACTTCATATTAAAGCCGAGTCCACCCATATCAGTCGGGCGCGAGACCATCGGCCACGCTGTGGACTCCTCAGCAATCACGACTACGCCCCGATGACGCCGATGTACCTCTTCGTTGAGGCGGCGCAATACCACGATGGCATCGATGTTCTCACGGCCGCCATAGGCATTAGGAATCCACTCGCCCTCTTTACGCGAATAATCGAGATAAAGCATTGAGGCCACGGCATCGACACGCAACCCATCGATGTGGTAGCGCTCGAGCCACGACATAGCACTACTAATCAAAAAGCTCCGCACCTCGTGGCGACCATAATTGAAGATGTAACTGCCCCAATCGGGGTGGTACCCCTGACGCGGGTCCGAATGCTCATACAAGTGCGTGCCGTCAAACAAGGCCAACCCGTGGCCGTCCACGGCGAAGTGCGACGGTACCCAGTCGAGGATGATGCCGATGCCGGCCTGATGCAAATAATCCACAAACTCCATGAAGTCATGTGGCGTGCCAAAACGACTCGTCGGCGCATACAATCCAACCGTCTGGTACCCCCATGACCCATCAAACGGGTACTCCATGATTGGCAACAACTCAATATGGGTATAGCCCATCTTGTTGGCATACTCAGCCAACTTGCGGGCCGCATCATAATAGCCAAGCCACGACCCATCCGGATTGCGCATCCATGAGCCAAGATGTACCTCGTAGATACTCATTGGCGCATGATTGACGTCATAGCGGGCGCGTTTGGCCATCCAGGCATCATCACGCCAGGTATGGGTCGACAAATCAACCACGACCGATCCGGTACGCGGGCGGACCTCCGCGGCGGCACCACAGGGATCGGCCTTTTCGAGCCAAGTGCCTGCTTGAGTCTCAATCGCATATTTGTAGCATGTGCCGACCATCACGTGTGGCACAAAGTTGGCCCAGATGCCTGAATTCCCCTGGGGATATAGGTGCGTACTCCCTCGGTTCCAGCCATTAAAATCAGCGACAACCGAGACCTGACGGGCGCTCGGCGCCCACACGGCAAAGTGCACGCCGTGTACACCATCTTTGATGCACGGGATTGCGCCGAGCTTTTCGTGCAAAGCAAAATGAGAACCCTCATTAAATAGGTAGAGGTCATCGCTCGTGAGTAGGGTATGACCTGACAATGAAACGGGCATGCCTCCTCCTTCTGACGCAGTGATTACCGAGAGACGACGGCATCGCGGATGGCCGCATAGAATGGATCCTGGTCTGCTACTGCCTGCAAATCAGCAATACCTGCCGGATTGCGAGGCTCAAGCAGTGTGTTTGCCCAGCCGCGCAAGAACTGTGCACTTGCTAGTGTGCTATCTTGTTCGAGGGCAATAGTAGTAAATCCTACCACATTCCACACAACTGCATCAACAAAGCCATCAGCAGCCGTATTTGTAAAGAGCGGCCCGGCAGAATTAATCAACTCGTTAGCATCATAAGTACGCATCATCGCAACGGCCGCATCATAATCACCATAAAAAATTGCCGCCAACAACGGATACGGATCCTCTCGAGTTGGGCGACGCAAGTCAATCATACGCTCAATTAACGCTACATTCCACTTGTCTTGTGGTGTAGTTGGTGGGGTGATTTTTGTGAGTTGTCCTGCTGCGTCCTTGTAGCGTTGCACACGGGCATACTCAATTGCACGTTGGAGCGTCGCATCTGGTGAATCTTGGAGTTGTTGCGCAACAAATCCAGTCCCATCCCAGGCATACACCGTCTCACCATTAATACGCACACCACAGGCATAACAAAACACGTAATAATCGGTGCTATCAGCGATTAAATCCACTTGACCATCGTTATTCGCATCAGCCATCGTCAGCGTTCCACCACCCGCATCAGATTCCACCTGTAACTCAACCTTGAGTGTTTTCCCATCAAATGAAAATACTTTGGCAAAGCTACTGTGCGCCCCAATACCACCATTGACCACAAAAAAGGATTTATCGGCGACAGCAATTGGGATAAGCTCTAGTTTGCTGATGTATTCATCGGTAAACTCATATGTGGCAACCGGTGTAAAATCACTCCCTGATTTTTCGTAGATGGTCAACGGATGTGGATCGTCCATATTCTCCATCATGCCCAATGTGATGCCGGCAACATAGCGATCGAGTAAGCCAAGCACTGCTGTCTCACCTTGGAGTGAATTCGACAACCCTGACGCATCTGGGGTCGCAGTCGCTGGCATTTTGGCAATCATTGTCGCTGCAATGGCTGTTGCATCAGCTGAATCGACATTACTCGGCGTCGATGTGGGCATCATAAAGCGCGTGGGCGAAGGTTGTCTGGTCTCTACTGCTGTTGGTGCGGTACTCTCTCCTGCCTCACCGCTCATGGGTGTCACTGTCGCACCCGTATCAGCCGGCACGGATGTCGCACTCCCCGGTGCAACTGCTGCAGGTGCAGCACAACTCACCACAAGCCCCCACCCAAGAATGATGCTTACTACCCGCTGCCACATGATGACGCTCCCTTTTTGTATTGGGTGGTTTATAATTCCGTGCTTTCCTATATTCTACTACACACTATCGCAACAACACATTTATGGACATGCATCCATCATCGGTACCCACATCAAATTCGTCAACGTGGTCACTGGATAGGGATATTCAAGCGGGAACTCACCATCTGGCGTGATTAACACGCCCTCTATTCCTCCTGCGACGCGCAAATCAAACGCCACCGAGCCGTCAACACCGATGCGCACTGCCGCAATCTGCCCCGCTACACGGGCAACGCTTTTGACATCATTCACCGTAAAAAACTGCTGATACTGCCACGTACCACTCTGCTGATCCGGATTGACCACCACCACATACCGGCCTGTAAACGGCACCCCCTCAATCACCGGATTCGCCTCTATCATCCATTCACCACTGACATCGGCACCGTTCGTGGCACAGCGCACTCCAGCAAACATGAACACGGCACCTGGCATATCAGCCTGCCGAAAGCGCCACCCAGTCGCAACTTGAGGCGCCATGAGCACCGGGGTGGCGGTAGCCGTGACCACAATAGGGGTATCCGTCACTCCCGCGGTTGCTGACGCAGGAGCTGGTGGTGCCCCTGCACTTGCGTCGCTCACCGTGACTGGTGTTGGCGTGTATCCGACCGCATCAACCGGCGTATATGTCGAAGCAGACAATGCGATAGTCTCCGCTGTGGCATATGGTGTCGCTGGTGTGTGTGCTGACGGTGTAGCACCACACGCACTCAATAGTGCCACTATGGCAATCCAGATGTACCGCACCATCGCCCACTCCTTTTACAGCCACAACGCAATAACCCAACCAATCACATACAAGATGCCGAAGCGCATATGCAACACGGCTGTTTGACGCAACACGGGATGCAACTTGGCTGCCTCGACCTCGGTCGCTGCAATCTGCATCAAGCGCCATGCGAGCGGGAGCATCACCGTGGTAATTAATGTGGGCCACGGCACCACGCCCATCCCAATCAGCACCCACTGACTAACAAACGTACCTCCAACGAGGAGATAATACTCAATGCGGGCGCCCGCACGGCCAAACACGGTCGCCAGCGTGCGTTTGTTATTGAGTCGATCAGTGTCGATGTCGCGCAAGTTGTTGGCGTGCAAAATCGCCGCCACCACAAATGCCACCGGCAACGAGGCCCAAATTGCCGCCCACGACACATCGGGGATCTGCAAAAAGTACGAGCCAAGCACCATCACCGGCCCCATGAAGATGAACACCGCCAACTCACCCAGTCCGACATAGGCCAGCGCAAACGGCCCAGCCGTATAAAAATAGCCGACTGCAACGCTAAACAAGCCTAACCAGAAGATGAACGGACCGCTGACGGATACCAGATACAAACCGATGGCAGAGCCCACAGCGAAGGCGATAATCCCGGCCCAAAAAATCTGATTCGGTGTTAACTCACCACGAAGCAATGCACCACCAGTCCCTTTGACAGCGGCGGTATCCGTCCCTTTGCGGTAGTCGTAATAGTCGTTCATCAAGTTGGTACCACCTTGAATGGCAATTGATCCAATCAAGGCCAAGAGCAGGTACCACCAATTCAACGCTATCGATTGGGCCGCGATCGCGGCACCCAACAACACGGGGATGATGGCGGCGGTGTAACTCCACGGACGCACCGCATTCCACCACGTACGCACTAACGGCATTCGCGACTCCTTGATTGCATGACGCCACGGCACCACCAATCGTTCAACTTCATCGAGGACTAACGTAATCAACCAGCCGAGTACGGCAATCACACACACCGCCGCCATCATATCCGCGATGGCGTAGAGCTCGTACGACTGCCAGATGCGATAGCCGATACCATCGCTGGCGCCCACAAATTCGACGCCGACAATTAATGTCAGGGCAAAGCCCATCGCAAGCTTCCAGCCCTCGACAATCGCCGGCAAACTCGCAGGAAAAGCCACGGTGCGCACCATCGTACGCTGATTCGCGCCAAACACCTTGGCCGCCTCAAAATAGCGCTGATCAATCTGCAACACGCCGCCGATGGTATGAATCACCACCATCAAAAAGACGCTGACCGCCACCGTCACTACCTTGCTAACCTCGCCGATACCCAATACCACAATAATCAGCGGCAACAAGGCGATTTTGGGCACGGGATAGAGCATGGTGGCGAGTGGGCGCACCAGCAGTAGTACGGTGCGATTGAGGCCACTCCAAATGCCGAGGAGGGTAGCAGGGATGGCCCCGAGCAAAAACCCGAGCAGAATGCGTTGGCCACTAATCAGCACATCGGCGAGCATGCTCCCGTCCCGTAGAGAGTTCCACAACTCGACCACTACCTCGCTCGGCGGTGGCACAAAAACGCGATTGAGCAACCCAGTTGCAACCGCAGTCTCCCACAGCACTACTAGGAGCAACGGTGAAAGGAGCGATAACCAGCGATTACTTGGCATCACAAGACTCCTTCGTGCATTTGGGCCGAGACCTCGGTCTTGATTTGTTGCCAGATTTGATCAAACGCCGCATGGAACTCGGGCAGTGTCCGGAGCTGATCGGCACGACGCCCCCCCGCAAAATTCGGCGTAATGTCAGCCACAATTCGGCCCGGGCGCGACGACATGACAATCACGCGGTCTGCGACAATCAGCGCCTCGTCAATGGCATGCGTAACAAACAGCATCGTGCCACACAAGCCTTGCGCACGTAAATCGCCGAGTAACTCTTGCATCAACAGGCGCGTCTGGGCATCGAGCGCCGCAAACGGCTCATCGAGCAACAGGATATCCGGGTTGGTGGCCAAGGCACGGGCTAACCCCACGCGTTGTTGCATGCCGCCCGACAACTGGTGCGGGTAGGCGTCAATGAAGCGCTGTAAGCCCATGCGCTCACACCACTCACGCGCTGTCGCACGACATTGTTGTGGCGAGGCACCGCGCACCATCAAGCCGTAGCTAATATTGTCGGCAACCGACATCCACGGGAATAGCAGGCCTTGCTGGAACACCATGGCTAAGCGGGTCTCGGGGGCAACGACTAGCTGCCCTTGGCCCGGCTTTTCGAGACCTGCGAGGACGCGCAACAACGTCGTCTTGCCACAACCACTCGGCCCGACAATGCTCACCGCCTGGTTACGCGGAATATCAAGCGATACGTTGGCCAAGGCCTGTACCCCGTTCGGGTAAGTCAAAGTAATTTGCGCAAAACGCACCATCACAGATTGGCTCATGGCGATTCCTACCTATCGCTAAAACACGGCGGCGGCGCATGATGCATACGCCGCCGTTCAACCATGATATTCGCTTGTGCGAACCTCAATTAGTTGAGGCTGGCCACTAATTCCGTGTTAATCAAGGTATTAACATCCAAATTGGTTTCATACTCAAGGACACCACGTTTGCGGAAGTAGTTCTGCAACGTCTCAAGATTTGCCACCGGAATAGTACCTGACGCATCATACTGCGCTGGTGATGCACGCATCACGACATCGGCTGGGACTTTGGTGTACTTCTCGATTATTGTAGCAATTTCTGGCGACATATAATCACCCTGCAAATCGCCACACGCCTTGAGATATGCCCGCATAAAGGCCTGGGCAGTCGCTTTGTCGTTCAACAATGGCTCACCCATATAGAGATATGTGGCAAAGAAGCCATTGATAAAGTCGTTCGACAACAAAGCAACCTCGCCTTTGTCGCTGGCAATCGTGGCCAACGGCTCACCGAGAATAGCGGCATCGATTGAATTGCTAGCCAGTGCAGCTGGCACATCCTTGAATGGCACCGTCACCAACTCCACATCCTCGACACGCAACCCACCTTGACCAAGAGCCTCGCTCAACCAATACTCGGTGGCGGCGCCAGTAGCATTAATGGCAACTTTCTTGCCTTTGAGGTCGGCGATTTTGGTAATTTCGTCAACGCGCTTCGCGCTAATGACGAGTGGGCTGGTGAGTGGGGCTTTCTCGCTATGCATAGGAGCAACAATCGAGAACTTGACACCACGGGCAGCAGCATTAAACAATCCGGCACCAGCGCCACCGAGCGCCACATCAAAGTTACCGGCAGCCAACTGCACCACAGGGTCACTACCACCCTGCACTGGGGTTGACTCGATGGTGATGCCCTCAGCGGCAAAGTAGCCACGCTCGATGCCGACATATAATGGGGCATAAATCATCACCGGCACATAGCCAATTCGGAGTATCTTGGTGGTTCCTGCGTCGTCGGCTGCAGGAGCAGCTGGAGTGGCGCCACAGGCAGCCAACACAAACAACGCCATTACGACTAACATCAGCCGTTTCATCTCTTTTTCCTCCACATACGCACCGACTCAGTGCGCTGATGCCTACATAGTAACAGATTTCACGAATAATACACAACAATTCGTAACCCACCGTCATACAGCGCGTATCGACGCAATTTTTGACAATTCTCTATAGGGTTGTCTACAATGAAATGCATTCACCCTAAATGCCTCCGTCTGTGATTATTGAGCACACAAAACATATGACAACCATACCGCTTTCACAACCACATTTACCGGTAATTGCCGCGTGTGCCAAAGCATTGGCGAGCGATCAGCCATTTCATACACGGATTGAACATGTATTTGTGTTGTTGCGCACCATTCTCAATTATCATGATGCACGATTAACCTACTGGCGAAGCAACAATCAGACCGATCAAATTCATATTTATTCGAGTAGTGCCTGGAGTACGCCATGGGACGACACATCGCTCCAAGCAACGTTATTGAACCAGCAGCCAACCACCAAACAGATTAGCGTGGATGTAACCCAATCCAATGAGGAGGTCACCACCTATCAACTCGTCGTCAACGGCATCCCAATTACCTGGAACGACCATATCTGGGGCGTACTCGAGTTCCGTACCAACCCCGAGGAATCATTAACACCTCAAGAGCAAGGCACCATTGTGGCGCTGTTGCCGTTTTTGGCAGCCGAGATCGAGATTGCCAGCACGCGCCCACTCCCAGTCGAGCCAATTGAAGAGCAGACCAGCATCGTCCCAGCAGCATCGACCCAAGACGCCATCGTGATTGCCACGGCCACCCACGACCTCGCGCAACTCTTGTCACGCTTGCGCCAAGACTTCGACCCACCACTGCCGATGCACAGCCTGTTGCCGCTCATCCTCAGTCGTGGGATTGAATACACCGGCGCCGAGGCAGGCATCATCGTCTATGTCGATCATGACCGCCAAGAACTCGAGTTGATGTCAGCCCACGGATATACCGTGGCCATGTTGCCTCATGGTAACGGCGGTCAAAAACGCCATCGTTGGAGTTGGGAGAATGGCATTGCCGGCAAGGTGGCGCGCAACGCGCGACCGCTCTTGGTACGTGAGATCACCCAAGATGTCGACTACTTCCTCGAGGACAAACCCGAGGTACGCGCCAAACTCGCTATCCCGATTACCATTGACGGCCGTGCCGAGGCCGTGATGATTCTCGACAGCCTGCGTGCCGACACCTTTAGCGATCACATCGCAACGCTGGCGCTAGGTGTGGCCGAGGCCGCTGTCCAGCCGTTGCGCCGCGCCTTGCGCTACCAAGAGTTGCTCGAGCGCAGCACCCAGCTCAGTCAAGTGTTCAACAGCATGCCCTCGGGATTGGTGTTAATTGACCGACACGGGCAGGTGTTGCGTCACAACCCGGCGTTTTTGCAGATATGGGGGCTGACGCAGGCGCAGGTCGGCCCCGGATTCCGCATTCCATTCGACATGTTGTCGCTGCTCTTGCCACGCTTTCATGATTCGGCGGCGTTCAGCGACTTTTGCACGAACATGCAGGCCAAACCGGAGCAGGAGTTCTCGCTGAATCTCAAGTTGCGCAACCCGCACCAAGATTTGAGCATCTTCTCGGTGCCGACGCGCGATAGCACCGAGCAAATCACCGGTCGTTTGTGGGTGATTCACGATATGACCCGCGAGAAAGAGGCCGACCGCCTCAAGAGCGAGTTTACCTCGATGGTATCGCATGAATTACGCACCCCGCTTACCTCAATCTTGGGCTATGCGGAGTTGCTACTCTCACGCGAGTTCTCGCCCGAAGACCAAAAAACCCATATCCGCACGCTCTATAACTCAGCCGAAAACCTCCAAACGCTGGTCAACGACGTGCTCGACTTCGCCCGTATCGAGGCCAACACCATGCGCATCACGCGCTGGACCATGTCGCTCGCCGAGATGACCAACGATTTGACGCGGCAACTCCAACGCCAGCCCGTCTTTGATAATCACACCATCAAAAGCGATATCGCGGCTGATACGCCACCCGTGCACGCCGACAAAGAGCGCGTGCGCCAGATTATGACCAATCTGCTGACAAATGCCGCCAAATACTCGCCCAACGGGGGTACTATCACAGTACGCATCAACGAGCTGACTGAGTTTCCCGACGATCATCCACGTGGACGCTTTGTGGTGGTCAGCGTCAGCGACGAGGGCATCGGCATCTCGCCCGACAACCTGGCTCGCATCTGGGATCGTTTTATGCGCGTCGACAACTCCAACACCAAGAGCATCGGTGGCACCGGACTCGGTCTGTCAATTGTCAAGGGGCTGGTCGAGCTCCAAGGCGGACGTGTCTGGGCCGAGAGCGTGGTCAACAACGGTAGCACCTTTAGCTTTACGCTGCCGGTGGCCAGCGATTTGACACGCTAGGGAGCACGACGCATGGCGCACTTTGTCCCGGCAGGTCCCGTGCAATGCGAGATTCGCGTCAGTAACTCACGCTTTATTACGCATCTCGCCCCCGCCAGCGACGTGGCGACTGCCCGGGCGTTCATTGCCAGCATTCGTCAGCAAATGCCCGACGCCAATCACCACGTCTACGCCTATGTGATTGGGCACGGCGGTACCACCACGCTGGGGATGAGCGATGACGGCGAGCCCTCAGGCACCGCAGGGCGCCCAGCTTTGGCGGTGCTCAAAGGGAGTGGGCTCGGCGATGTGGTGGTCGTCGTGACGCGCTACTTTGGCGGTACGCTCCTCGGCACGGGCGGACTCGTCCACGCCTACGGCGACTCGGTCAAGGCCGTGCTCGAGATTACCGAGCGCCACGAAAAAATCGCCCGCACCCAACTAGTGCTAGCGATGAGTTATGCGCAATACGAGGGCATCAAGCGCACCCTGGCGAATTATGACCACCATATCGACGACGAATCATTCGGCACCGACATCACCATGACAGTCACCATGCGCGTCAGCGATGTTGCGACGATTAGTGCCCTCTTGACCGAGCAGACCGCCGGGCAAATTGTGATTATCCCCACCTAGCCGCGCAGTTTGGCTACCACATCAACCACATCGGCAATCACTTTCTCCACATCGGCGACCGTGGTCGTGCGGCCAATCGTCAGGCGCAAGGCGGCTTGCGTGTCGTCGCTGAGGACCCCGAGCGCCTGGAGCACATGTGACGGCTCCATCGAGCCGCTCGTACAGGCGGAGCCGCTCGAGGCACAAATCCCGCGCCGATCGAGCATAATCAGCAAGCTATCGCCATCCACATCATCGATCACGAAGCTGGCATTATTGGCCAAACGCTGCTGGGCATGACCCGTGATACGCACGCCAGCAATCTCGCCGGCTATCCCCTGGAGCAGCATGTCGCGCAACGGCGCCAAGCGAGCGACCTCATCGTGGCGTTTGGACTCGGCCAACGTCAGCGCCGCCCCCAAACCAACAATCCCAGCCACATTCTCGGTTCCGGCGCGTCGGCGGCGCTCTTGGGCGCCACCATGGATTTGTGGCCACAGCTCGACGCCACGCCGGACATACATGGCGCCGACGCCTTTGGGGCCATAAAACTTGTGGGCGGTGATGGTCAGCAGATCAACCCCCAGCACTTTGACATCAAGCGGCAAAAGGCCGGCCGCCTGGACGGCATCGGTATGAACGAGCACACCGCGCTGGCGACAGACCTCGGCCAACTGCGCAATCGGTTGAATTGTACCGATCTCGTTGTTGGCGTACATCACCGATACAACCGCAGTATGTGGTTGCAGAGCCGCCTCAAGCGTGACCACATCGACGATGCCATCGCTGTTCACACCGAGTATTGTTACCTCGACCCCTTGGCGTTGTAACGCCTCAGCCGCATGCAGTACCGCATGGTGCTCAATCGCACTGACAATCACGTGCGCGCGCCCGTGCTGCCGCAGGTACGACTCAGCCACGCCCTTGACGGCCAGATTATCTCCCTCAGAGCCGCCGCCAGTAAAGATAATCTCGGCGTTACTACAGTTGAACACGGCGGCCACTTGGTCGCGAGCGTGGTCAAGGGCGTTCAGACTACTACGCCCCATGGCATGCGGGCTCGACGGATTGCCGAAATACTCAGTCAAATATGGCTGCATCTGGGCCAACACCGTCGCATCAAGCGGGGTGGTAGCCGCATGATCGAAATACAACACGCGCATTGTGCACAACCTTTGTGTGACAGACTCTCTTCGTATTTTACTGGATTTGGGTTTTTGTGGGGGGATGAAAATAGGAGATGTATGTTATAATTTTTACGTATTACGTGATTTTTAGAAAGTGAGATACGTATGATTCGTGGCATTCTAGCGTTTATGTTAGTACTTATCTTAGTTGCAGGGGCATATGTGTTTGGCACGATGTCATCAAACACGAAAACTACTAGTGTTACCCCCCCCCCCGAAACTCCGAAATTGGTGATTGATACGCCAAAAAACACCCCTCAAGCACCCACCGAAGAACCAACGGTCGCGCCAACGGCAGAACCAGCAGTTGAACCAACAGCAAACAATACACAAACAAATTCACTTTCAGAGATCACAAAATCGATTGTGATGGTAGAAGCACTAGACTACTATGGCATACCAGCAGGATACGGTTCAGGTACCGTAGTGGATGAGCGAGGCTTTATCCTTACAGCCTTTCATGTGGTCGGAAATCCCAAAACCGGTGAGTACGATCATCCTGATCGTGTGGTCAAAATCTACACAAATGCATCTTTTACGGATGAACCCGAGTTTAAGTATTACGCACAAGTAATCGACGCCAATCCAGCAGCCGACTTAGCAGTACTTCGTATTATCCTCCTCAAAAGCGGTGAAGTACCAGCGGACTGTTTGAATAGCAATTTTACAGCCATGCCGGTTTCGGCACTTATCCCAGAAGTTGGCGATGAATTGCAAATTCTAGGATTTCCCACAAGTGGCTCAAAGACACTCACGTTATCGAACACTCGTGTAGCAGGATATGTCAATTATGATTCGTATGAATCGCGCATGAACGGAAAGTATCAAGCCATTAAGCTTGATTCATCTCTTGGATCCGGTGTATCAGGTGGAGCAGTGATAAATAGCAATAAACAACTTATTGGAGTACCTATTTTCAAATTAAATGACGGTAACACAAATGACATGGGATATGCCGCCACGTTTGACAGCGCAGAACAACTTATCAAGGATGCAATCAACAACCCGGTGCCGGGCTGTAACGGCGCAGCTGAAGCAAAACTAGAAACTCATCCTCGTGATTACATGGAAACATACTTTGAGGGTAAAGTTTATGATCCAAATACCCAAGCATATCTTGAAGGTGTACGGATTGTAGTATTCAACGAAAATGTGAAAATTGGTAATATAACGGTAGAAGATTTAGAAAATAACTGGGGTTGGGCATTTACAGACAAAGATGGTTATTTCCGTATCCCATTTCAAGACTGGGCGTATGACACAAACTTTGTCGTGAGCTTTAATTACAATGGTCGTGTATATCTACAAGAATACTCAAATACTCTATTTGATCAGTATTTCCTTGATGATGACAATTGGTATGGTCTATATGTCCCACTCGAGATCAAGTAGATAGCCCACCACTACCCCAACAAGCGCCGCAGCTTTGCTACGGCGCTTGTTAATTGGTTCACACCATGGGAACCAACAATTTTACGGGGCGCGTTGCTCCCACGGATGCACGAACGTTTCGGGCTCAACACCGAGGGCGTCTGCGATACGATTGATGTAGTTAAAGTAGCAGATCACTTGGGTGGCATCGTGGATGGTGCGATCGTCCATACCATGTGTCCGGAGTACATCGAGGTCGGCAGGGCCCATTTGTTGGGGCGTGCGCGTCAGCTTATCCGCATATTCGCACAAGGCGCGATCAAAGGCTGACAGCCCGGCTTGACGCCAGTCGCTACAAATGTGGTGGACAAACAGGTCGGCCTGGGTCTCATCAGTAATGCCAAAATCTTTGACCTCAGCACGGAGGTCGTGCGCATGCGAACGCCTTCAGTAGAGGCAGTGGTTAATCGACGATGTCACAGTCGCGAGCATTTCGCGTTGGCCACGACTCAGGGGCGATTGACCAAACATGATGACCCCGTACATATCCATTGAGGCCTTCATGGTGCGCGGATTTTGGCTCATGATGCCGACAATGTTCCAAATGCGGCCGGCGCGTTTGATGGCCGCATCATACTGCTCTTTGAGAAAGCCCGTCGCCTCCTCAAGCGTAAAAACTTTGATCCACGGCATAGTGGCTCCTTGTGTCATCCGTCTCCAGAATTGGTAGAGTAATTATAAAGCAAATTAAATGAACCATTCGCATCGGCTGAGTATTTCTGCGGAATCACAACCATTTTATCTATGACAACGTGCTGAGATACTGTATAGTATGTAGTAGAAAACGTTATCAAGGAATCACTATGACACGGATTGTTACGGTCGCCAACCTCAAGGGTGGCATCGGCAAAACCACGACAGTTATTAATATTGGTGCCGGATTGGCGCTCCGTGGTGTCAAAGTGCTTATGATTGATACGGACCCTCAAGGGAATCTGTCATCGTCACTCGGTGTCACCGCCAAACACACCCTCTACGAACTGATGATCGAGGGGATGGATGCGGCGCGCTGTATTGTGGCTGCCCGGCATAATCTCGATCTTATCGTCGCTGATACCACACTCCTTACTGCCCAAACCATGATGTCGCGCGGTGCCGAGTGGGGGCGCACTATTGAGCGGGCCCTTGAGCCCATCTCTGGCTATTACGACATGATTCTGCTCGACTCAAGCGGCTCTCTCAATCCACTCAATGCCAACGCACTCGTAGCCGCACACGATATCATTGCGCCAACCACGGTCGAGCCGTTTTCGGTACGCGGGCTTGAGTTGCTTCACCAGCAAATGCGTACGATGCGCGGCGACGCTAACTCGATCAAACTGATTGTGCCCACCATGTACGATCCGCGCTCACGCCAGGCGCTTGAACTGCTCGAGAGTTTGCGCCAAACCTACGGGAGCAAAATCACCCAACCGATTCGTACCAACGTACGCCTGTCTGAGTCGCCCATGTACGGCAAGTCGATTTTTGAGTACGACCCCGAAAGCCGTGGCGCCGAGGATTATCGCGTGCTGGTTGATCGCATCATGGAGTCACTCGAGATTGTCCCAACTGGCAATGCACGCCCCAGCATCCACCAGCGCAACAACCCTACCAGTGTCGCTGAAAGTAGCTCCCAAGGCATCCAAAGCAGTTCGTCCTATGCACCACGCTCAGGACCTGCGTATGACCTGCAGGTGTGTCCACGCTGTGGCCGTGATGTACGCTACACCAATGCGGCTGGCTACCGCATCATGATCTGCAATTCGTGCAACTACACCAAACAGATTTTGATTCGTAACGTACGGTAAAATTTATGAAGAATCAAAAGTGAAGAATGAGCAATAAGGGGAACATCCTACGGATTGACGGCAGTGCCGGTCTCATCGCTGGTATTGTCATGTGGCTCCTCAGTGACGTGTTGATTGCGCTCTACCAGATCCCCCCATGGCTTATCACCGTCAACGTTCTCGCAAACATCATCTACGGCATCGGCGCATCACTCCTCGCGTCGTGGCAGCGCCGTCCTGTCAGTGCGGTAAAGATATTGAGTGTGGCCAATCTGCTGTGGGCGGTGTTTTGTCTGGTCACAGTCATACTAATTGCCCCAACTGCGAGTCTCTATGGCGTTGGACATTTTGTGCTAGAAGGGATATTTGTTGGCACACTCGGGGTACTTGAGTGGCGTTGGCGCCATGCACTTCAGCATGCAGTATAAAAAATCCCTCCATAAATGTTGAACTTTTTGTGTGGACAGACGTCTTGATAGCATGCTACTCACACAATTATGAGTCTCACCATGCGCACAATTACCCACCTCAGCCACATAATCCTGTTCGCGCTGTTGCTCATCAGTTGCACAACTACGACAGTGGTACAACCGACCCCCACTGTCGTGACTTCACCGACCGCGACGCCGACGAATGATATATCACCAGATGTTGCCGCCGACATTGCGGCCAATTACACGCGCTGGAAAAACGCCAATATTCAGCACTACCGCTTTCAACTCATGGTCGGCTGCTTTTGCCCGATGAGTAGCATTATGCCTATCACCGTTGAGGTGCACGACGGCCAAGTGACATCTATGACTGACGTGAATGGCACGCTGATATCGCCAAAAGACCCAGGCGCAGATTTTTTTGCACAATACACCACCATCACACGCATCTATGACGAACTCACCTCATCACGATTCCGTGATGCCGACAAAATCGCCATCAGCTATGACCCGACCTATGGTTTCCCCAGCGAGATTAGCGTAGATTTCATCAAATTAGCCGTGGATGACGAGTTATACCTGAACGTATCTACATTTACACTACTGCAGTAGATGTGTGATTGATACGGACTATTCAGTTTTGAAGCGTATGATATAAAGTAGGGAGGTTCACTGTAATGCCTAACAAACGCATGATTATCATTGGCATACTTGCACAGATCCTCTTTATTTTGAATGGATGTACAGGCGTGTCACCAAACGACCCCACTCCTAGTGTTTGGTTTGGCGGTGTGCCACCCAAAAATGCGGCTGCAGTCATCAGCGACAACCGCGCACGCTGGCAGGCGGCGCAGATCACCGACTACCGTTACCAACTCACTATCAACTGCTTCTGTTTTCCAACACGAAATATTCTCCCGCTTACCATTGACGTACGCGCTGGCCAGTTGGCAGGTATCACTACTAACAACGGTACAGCATACCCAGCCAGCGATCCTATGTATGCATTTGTGCAGGACTATGCGACGATTGATGCTATGTTTGCCACGCTGATGCGTGATGAAATGCAACAGGCAGACGTGCTCGACATCAATTACGACCAGACATACGGCTTCCCAGTAGATATAGCCGTCACGTATGAGCAAGGGCGGTTGGATGATGGCATGACGGTGTCAGTACGTGAATTTACGCCACTTCCGTGACGTTTCGTCGTATACCGTTGTGTACCAGAAATGTGTGAAGGGGCCAAAACGATGATGTGCGTTTACCTTCTACCCCAGCACATCCCCATCCTACCATACCCATATTTATCCCATCCCCAAACGCACCTCAACCACATCCCGTGCCACCACCCCAAGTCCACCTACACAAATAGCCGTAGTGGCATTGGCAAAGTGTGCCGCATAGCCAAGCTTTTGCCCTACGCACGCACATAGACAAAACTCCCCCCAACCGTATCGCCCGCCCCCGTCACATCGACTACATCCACCACGAAACCAAGGACATGCTGACTCTGCTGCTGATCGGCCTCCTTACGTGCTACAAACGCGCCTCAACCATCTCTCGCGCGACCGCCCCAGCCCGTGCACCAAGCCCACCCACACAGATGGCAGCCGTCGCATTGGCAAAACGAGCGGCATCGTACACATTTTTGCCCTGCGCACGCGCATAGACAAAACTCCCCCCAAACGTGTCACCCGCCCCTGTTACATCGACCACATCCACCCCAAAACCAGGGACATGCTGGGTCTGATCATGCGTATAGACCATGCACCCTTGAGCGGCCTGCGTCACTACCACCACCGATATACCGTATGAAAGCAAGCGATCTGCGGCTACCTGCATAGACAACTCACCACGGTAGCTATCGAAGCCCACCTCATTGAAAAACACCACGTCCAGGTGCTGATAGCGCGTTTCGTCGCTGTCTTTGAAGTAATCGACGTCTAGATCAAACACCAACTGCGCCCCGTGTGCACGACAATAGGCGCGGATAGCCATGCTATCCATATCACCACAGCGCAACACATCAAACTCAATAGGTGTCGAGTAAATCACATCAGCGTGTGCTAGCACATCCAACTGCGCCGGCGTAAGCTCAATGTGCGTGATGCCCATCGTCGGGATGATGGCGGTATGCTCGTCACCCACCAAAAAAATCATGCACTTGGCGTCGGGGACCGTCTCATCAAAAATGACCAACGAGGTGTCAATGCCACGTTGTTGCAAATCAGCCAACAACAACTGGGTGATGGCACCGCTGTTGAGCATCGCCAAAAACTTGACTTCCATACCGAGCGCGGCAGCCACGCATGCCGCATTGGCAATCATCCCGCCGGGCACAGCAGGGAGCGTTCGGACAATGGTTTTATCCTTAATATTTGGCCAATAATTCGCCCGATAATATTCATCGAGGGCCACATCGCCCACAAATACACTATATTTCTCAGCCATACACGCCACTCCATTCCTAAAATACCAGTTGCTTACGCTGTATCATATGCCAAAAGTGCCTATTCGAGTTGACGGCAGCGCCGAACTTTGCCAAGATAAGATACACACAATCTGACAAGGATGTAACCCGTGACCTATCTTATCGCCGGGTGTACTCACATCAATGACCTGGTCTACGCCGATGGGCGTACTATCACTGCGCAGCTGGGTGGCTCAATCTATGCCGTCAACGGCATCAAAACCTATTATGATGATTTGCTCTTTGTGACGACTGCTGGGTCCGACTTTGACGCATACTTTGGCGACTACTACCGCACCAACCAACTCTCAACCAGTGGTGTACATCAGGTATTGCCGCATACACAGTACAACATGCTCGCCTATCAACCCGATGGACGCTGGCGCGAGCACTCGAAGTACGGAGCCGAATTTGAAGCGCAGTGGGCTGCAACCACGCTCATCCAAGCAACACACATCCTGCCATTTATTAATTCCACTACACAAGGCATTTACCTTGAATCGAGTGTGACTGAACCAATTTGGGCCGATCTCGATGCAATTTATGCAACCACACCACATGCCACCGTAATGTGGGAGGTGGCCACGTCCGATGTCGAGACGCCAGCGCGGCATGCGGCACTTACAGCCTGTCTATCGCAAGTTGACATTTACTCTATTAATCTCCCCGAGGCACTAGCCTACTTTGGCGTGGCAAGTGAGGCCGATGCGCTTGCAGCGATTATTGCACAAGGCACGACGTGCCTCTTCCGCGTGGGCACCAAAGGTGCCTACATGGTGACTGACGGCCACGCCTGGTTTGCCCCGTCATACGACCTCGAATACAGCGTCGACCCGACCGGGTGTGGCAATTGTGCCACCGGGGCGGCGTTGTATGGCATGGCCGAGGGCTTACATCCGCTCCACACGGTAATATTGGCCAATCTCGCCGCAGCCCTCAATGCCCGACAGTACGGCCCATATCCTGCGTATACGACAACGATTCGTGCCGCACAGTTGCATCGCGCCGAGGGGGAATTTGTGCGTTTGCGACAGGAGCAATCCGATGTTGCGTAATCTTTTTGCCCAGCCTAAGCCGATTTTGGCCATGCTCCACCTCAACGGCGACACGCGCGATGACAAACTGACCCGTGCCTTGCGCGAAGCTGACATCTATGCCGAGTGCGGCGTTGATGCAGTCATTGTCGAGGACTACTTCGGCGACGTCACTGACGTCGAGAACGCACTTGCGCTACTGCGGCGCGAACGACCACAGTACGTGGTAGGCGTCAACGTGCTCGACGATTTCACTCGTAGCTACGAACTAGCTGCCCAGTACGGCGCCTCATTCATGCAAGTCGACTCAATTTGTGGGCATTTGACGCCGGCCAACGAGCACCACTACTTCGACATGATAGAACGCTACCGGGCCGACGGCCGTGTAGCCGTGATTGGCGGAGTGCGCTTCAAGTATCAGGAGTATTTATCGGGGCGCAGTCTGGCTGAGGATTTGGCTATCGGCAGGCGCCATTGTGATGCGATAGCCGTGACGGGGTCGGGCACAGGGGTTGACACCGACAGCGACAAAATCCGCGAGTTCCGCCTGCACCTCGGTGCATTCCCACTCGTTGTTGGAGCAGGCATGACAATGGCCCACGTCAAAGAAAAACTTGCGCTGGCGGATGCAGCCATCGTCGGTAGCACCTTCAAAGATACACGCAAAGACTCCGGCGAGGTCAGCCTGACCCACGTGATGGAGTTCATGGACGCAGTACGACGGGAGTTTCGCTGAAAGACGGTACCGACGCATGCAGATGGGGGCACAGCTGTGCCCCCATCTGCATGCGTTCACTCACACCATAAGCATCACTACACAGTTTTTGATCTCGTCACCCTAACTTGATGGACACGTGTTACGAGGCGCGTCAATACGTGTGGAAACCACACGCTCATAATGCACAGCGTAATCCCTAAGACCCACACCACGTAAGGAATCCACATCCAATGTACCCATGGTGTAAAGTCGAAACGGATTTTCGTGGCACCTTCGGGTACCACTGCAGCTTGATAAATGCCGTTCATGGCGAACGTGTTGACTTTTTGCCATGAATCACCAACCAACGCATATGCATCCCAGTCCACGTGATATATTTGGCTTATCACAACAATTGATGCATGTGTATGTGCAAGGGGCATCTCAAAATAATCCTCAAAACGCACATCTTTTTGCAACACGGTTGATTTGCCCCGCGGATCAATATATGTGGCTTCTAATTGTGTAGGCGAGGTATTGTCAAGTTGAATATCGTCCAAGTTCATTTGTAGACAACACCCTTTTGCATCTGAATCATACACATACCAACCATCAATCATTTTGAGGAATGTCAGACTCGGATGTTGTTGCTCTACCCTAGATACGACGACACCGATGTTCATCATCCAGTAATCGAGGCTATCATACTCTGGAGTGATTGAGAAATATCGTTTGTAATATTTGCGTTTATCAGTTGTTGGATAGCCGAAATCCTCCATAACTTGCTGGTAACGATTCATTGGTATTACTGCGTTTTGCCCAACAGACGGTATGTCATGCGTTGCATAATTATTGCCCAGAAACAAACAACATTTCCAGCCCATGGTATCCGTATTTTTGTCTGATACGGTGACCATGTATTCATCTGTCTTTAGCTCTGATTTGACATACGAAATCTCTTCACCCACAACTGAAGTATATTCTAGGGGCATGCGAGGCATAGCTAAAAATGTGGCTGAAATAGTAGCCCAGGTGAATGCGCCCACAAATAGCCATGCACGAAATTGCAAAGGCAATCTATCAAATGTGGTTACATATGTCGAAATCAGTACCAGAACCATAGCAATCAGCGTGACCCAACGAGGTTGCCACTCTGATTCCATTCCTTGACGTACAAAGATATCAAGCATTACGCCGACTAATACAATTGCTATGCCTATTTCAAAACGTGAATTACGTTGTGACAACCACGATTCTATGAAATGGTGAAAACCATATGTACTGATAATGACTAATAACAATGGACCAAAGAAAAGGAACATGGTTGCCCATGGTGAAACACCTACCGTGAGATATTTATTATAAAAACTCCCTATCGTTGGTTCAAATGAAATCAGCCCCATAATGAATAACCCAGAAATGAGTGGGACCAACTTTCGAGCTGACGAAATAAATCCATACAATGAGAATAATGTAATGATTAAAGTGAGATAGTAACCGAATATGTAGATGGATTCTGTGTTCAGTAACGGGACCAGTGAGAACACTTCGGGGAAAAAATAGGATAAAACAACACGAGGTTCTTCTATGGGAAAAGGAGGTAAACTCCCAACTCTAGGAGATCGCAACACCTCAGATGCAATATTATAAAAATCTAACCAAACCGGAACGGTTAATAGTACTCCACATACTGTTGCACTACCAACAATCATTAAATACTTCATTCGCACATCATTTGAATTCGCAATACGTAACAGAAGATAAACGACAAATATTGACAGCACGGTTGCAAGTAAAATGAGCCCTTGGGGATATGTCGTCAGCAACGCGCTGTGGATGGAGAGTACCAAGAGGATAATTACCCACAATTGTTGATCAGTGAGAAGACGGTGCAAAAGATACATCAGTACAATAAACCACACTGCATGCAAATAAAACGGGGTTTGCGTTGCCCAAAACGTAAAGATTGGCAACGTTGCATATGTAATTCCTCCCAATAAGCTGGCGAGCGGATGCAATCGGAGCAATTTCATATACGCCACAAACACAAAACCTGCCACGAAGACATATGCCATGTGTATCCAAGTGAAAAACACATAGGCATTATCAGTCAGTAGCGATAGAATGAACGTTGGAAAATAGTTGGCACTTGCTCCACGTGATAAGTGCATCATCATCCCTAAACCAATTTCTGAAATCCATGTAGGAATCCAGTGATAGTAATCACTATTTAGCATCTGATGTGCTTCAGGAATGTATACCATTCTATAGTCGGAATGTTCAACGCAATTCGGTGTGTTTCGTGAAATATAGAGTATTTCGTTCTTATATAAATTTTCAATGACATCTTTATTCACAGTAAATTCTATACAGGGTGCAATAACTTGACCACCGATGATAAATGGCCAAAACCAAATACATATAAATATTGTATACAGCACGAAAGCCTGATTATAGGTGATTTTTGGGAATATTTTTATGAGATTTGTAACATATGAAATGACTCTCATGCCTATTACCTTTGCTATATGAACATGGCAGAATATTCCGTCTGATTATACAATAGCAAACTTTAATAAACAAAAGGCAAGCATGATTAGTATAGGTACACACAAGTTTTCATATGATTCCTCCATCACCAGAGTGAAGTCATGCTGAAGCACGACGATCACAGATACTCCCATGATTGGCGAATGCGTGGGGGTGTGTTTCGTGTATTTCAATCAATGCCTGCACGGAATCAGTTACTGGTTATTTCATGGGCGAGTGCACCAATTAAATCAGTTTGGCGCAAAGGCGAGTTGATGTCCTGTCACCCCATAGACGTAGGAGTGATGGTGTCGTGTTACTGCGTCCCACAGATTCAGTCGTAGCAGAGGGAGTAATGTTATCGAATATACACAGATACAGATGAATGGGAGTGGCTTTTCCGAATATGGTGCTTATTCTGCTTCCATACATACCAACTGCTGAGTTGTTTACTGATATGCGCAATACACTGCATACCTTTTACGTACTTAGCATGATGATTACGTGCGTTTTTGTGCCACCATAAAACGCGATCCCCCGATCGGGAAACGAATGCCCATCCGTAACATCCACAACTCAAACTGCATGATTGTCTTCAATATCGTGTTAAGTGTGGGCGATATATCAAATTCTGCGTCTGGGTTGTATGAATCAGCAGTGACACGTATACGCACCAACAACATCAGCGGAACCAAAAGTGACACAAACGATGTGCTATATACAACATGTAATCCAGCACACTGCAACTTCTGGTGCAGATCTTTTTCCGTATAACGACGGGCATGCGCAGCATACACGTCAGCATGGGACCAGAGCCACATATGTTGTGGCACCGAAATGAACATCATTCCGTTTGGTGTGAGTGCTCGAGCACAGTTCTGTAAGACGAGCTGATCATCTGGAATATGTTCGAGCACATCAAAAGCACCGATTACATCATACTTTTGTGTATCACTCATTGTTTGGGCGTCGAGTTGCATTAAATGCACATTGGGGAGGCGCTGTTTTGCATATGCTAATCCTTCTGCAAAATAGTCAGTACCTGTCAGTGTTGCATGTGGATGTTGCGCATGGATAGCTTGTAAGACGAACCCGGTACCACAACCAATCTCGAGCAAAGAGTCAAATGTTGGCATAAAACGTTGCAGTGCCCACAAAATCAGCTGATTCCGCTGTATAAACCACCAGTTTGTTGATTCACGGTGAAAAAGACTCTCAAATGCAGCCGGTGGATATGGATGTGATGAATGTGTCATTGTGTGTCCTGAAATACAAAAATCTTCAACGTAATAAACAAATACACTGCAACCACACCAATCGCTATGAATTGGACAAGCTGGTGTGAATAGCCGTAGTAATCATGCAAAACCGCTAACAATGCAATATTAATTGCGTAACCGATGAGTTGCGCAATGATATACCGTGCGCGTGTTGACCACACAGATGTATTTGATGTGAATGTTAATGACTTATTTCCATAATAGGCTAACGTGGCACTTGTAATATATATAGCAGTTACTGCATGTGCAGGTAAGACACCAAACGCCGTGACGACGAGATACAACCCATACCCAATTGCATTCGATGTTACCCCAATGATTGCAAATCGTACAAATTGTGTGACGGTACTACGATATGTATCGATGGTTTTAGCAACGCGCAATCTCGCCATAGTCATTCTTTCTTTACCCATAACAGTAATTATAACATTAGGTGTGCACATAACACTCACTCGAGCTGATACACACATCTCCTTGTAGGATAGTCGATATGATACAATGAATCCATGCACTGCTAGTGAACAAAGGGTATTACCTGTGATGATGTCTGTAGTCGCTACACTCTATCGTTCGTCACCATACATCAATGAATTTTACCAACGCGTATGTGCCGTCATGGCTCAAATGCAATATTCAGATTTTGAGATTGTCTTTGTCAATGATGGTTCTCCAGATGACTCATTAGCTGTTGCAACGGTGCTTGCGAAAGCAGATTCCCGCGTAACTATTGTCGATTTATCACGTAATTTCGGTCATCATAAGGCAATCATGACCGGTTTATCCTATGCACAGGGAGATTTGATCTATCTCCTTGACAGTGATCTCGAAGAGGAACCAGAGTGGTTGCCTGATTTTTTGCGTATCCTGAAGGAACAAAACGCCGATGTGGTATACGGTGTGCAACAAACGCGCAAAGGGGGGTTCTCTGAGCGGTTGTTCGGTTCACTATTTTATAAACTGATGGATGTTGTTAGCCGTTCTGATTATCCACGCGATGTGGTGACAGCGCGACTTATGACGCGCCGGTACGTAGATGCATTACTACTACATTCCGAACGGGAATTATTCCTCGTGAACATCTTCCATATTACTGGTTTTGTACAAATTGCTCAGCACGTCAAAAAACATTCCACGAGCCCGACTTCATATACCCTTCAAAAAAAGCTTACCCATGTGCTGAATGCGGTTACTTCGTACGAGACACCGTTGGTAGGAATTTTTTATGGTGGCTTATTCGTGCTGTTTTTGGCATTTCTGTACATCATGTATCTTTTAACAATATACGTACTGTTTGGCAACATCATCATAGGCTGGACATCGCTGGTGGTATCGATATGGTGTGTTGGTGGTGCGATCATTACCATTCTCGGTTTGATTGGCATGTATTTGTCACGCATCTACGTAGAGATTAAGCAACGACCGAGAACAGTGATTCGTAGTGTAATCCGCTATTAAGTGTGACGCTATGCAGATGGGGGCACAGCTGTACCCCCATCTGCATGAACAACATCTCCGCCCTCCAAGTTCTCACCTCACCCGCACAACTCACATCCCTAACCCCTCCGCATCCCCGAAGGCCCACACATCGAGATCATCAAGATTAAGCGCCGTCACGCCATTGGCGATGAGCGCCCCGGCAATCTGCGCTCGATGCTCAGTCGCATGGTGGATCGCTTGGGCGAGGATGGTAGATCGCAGTAAAACCGATTGATCAGGGCGCACCACCACGCCGTGCGGCGTATGAGCGCTACGATGCAAGCGTGCGTCGGCAGTAGCACAGGCAGCTGCCACCACTGAGAAATCAGCACTGGTGGTCGGCCGCTCAATCCACGCAGGTTGATAGGTTTCGTCAAGCAATCGGGCGTATGCGGTTGCCGACCCTGCCATGTGTTGTGCAATCATGGCCACATTCCATGTATTCCCTGGCTCGCAATAGGCTAGAATATGGTCCGGCAACGTTTGGAGTGGGGCGAAGAGTCGCGCATTGGCCCAGGCCATATGGCGGAACAAGCGGTCGCTGATTGGATCCATATTACGCCCCCAGACCTTCGGCATCACCAAACGCCCACACATCCAAGTCATCAAGATTGAGCGCCGTCACACCATTGGCGATGAGCGCCCCAGCAATTTGGGCTCGATGCTCAGTCGCATGGTGGATTGCTTGGGCAAGGACGGTAGCCCGTGCCCGCGTCAGCGTCGGATTATCACGGCGCACGATGACGCCATGTGGCATGTGGGCCGCATGATGCAGCCGTGTATCTGCACCAGCACAGGCTGCGGCGGCAATCGCCAACTCATCATGTGTGGCCACCACATCAAACGGCAGGTCAGCGTAGGGCTGATCATCCAGCCGAGTCGCATAGAATGCCGCCGACTCAACCAGATGCAACACCATCATACCAACGGTCCAATCGTTACCCGGTTCACGGTAGGTCAACGCAGTCTCCGGTATATTGCGGAGCACGGCAAACAGTCGCGCATTGGCCCAGGCCATATGGCGGAACAGGCGGTCGCTGGTCGGGTCAATTGTTGGTTTCATGGGGCTCCTTGTTGGGTTGGTCATTGTCGGTCACAAGTCGTTTTTCGGCGTCATCACTGCGTTGCGGTGCCATGAGGCCAAGTATCCCACCCGTAATAGATACAGCAGACGGTAATGGCGAGGGAATCGCCGTCAAACACCCAATCAGCAGGCTTTTGCCAATGGCCAGACCCCAGTCATCCTTAAACCCGTAGCGTTGAATGAACACGCTGGCGATGGCAAACACCACAGACACCGGCACCGAGATAATCCAGCTCGCCCCAAGCGTCGTCCCCTCAGCACCAAATAACATCCAATCGATCAAAAACATGCCAAACCCCACCAACGGATGGAGCCCCATCGTCTGACAAAATGCCTGAAACTTGCTCATGCGACAGTCCTTCTCTACGGACATATGACAGTCTGCCCAATACCAGTGGGAATTCAATGAATAGCGAGTGGTCGTGGTATCAGTATAACGTCCAACATCGTGGACAACAATCGTGTGTAGCAACAACGTTTCATCTCGCGTTGCAGAGACAAACAGCGAGACTACTACATTGTACTGCCGTGTGCAGTTCTCACATGTGCACCATCGTCAGACATGTTGAACATGCACCACGCCCATGTACAATAAATGCATCATTCTCAATCATCCATTCAAAAGGACCCACCATGCCCCTCCACTTCCACCTATATCATCCAGGCGGCCCGAGCCTCCCTGGTGATCCTAACGCCGCCTTTTGGGTGGATGGCGTCTACCACCTGCACTACATTCTGGCGCACCCGTGGCGTGGCCAAGAATCGTTTTCCTTTGTACACATCACCAGCCCCGACCTACTCCATTGGACATGGCATCCCACCACCTTACAACCGGCCTTTACCGGGCACGGCATGTTCAGCGGTACCGGATTTGTCACACACGACGGCCAACCCGCCATCATCTACCACGGCCAAGGCTCGGGGCGCAACCAGATCGTACTGGCCACCGACCGGCAGCTGACCGGCTGGCACCCACCCTACCCGGTCGATGTGCGTCAGCCTGACGGGAGCGTGGCCGATATCACCCACTGGGATCCTGATTGTTTTGTGATTGACGGCACTTACTACGCGATTTCGGGTGGCGAAAGCCCACCGCTGCTCACATCACACGACCTGCGCACCTGGACCCATGTGGGGCCGTTTTTGGCTCATGACCTGCCCGATGTGGCCTATGGCGAAGACATTTCGTGCCCCAACTTTTTTCGTATCGGCGACAAATGGATGCTCCTCTGCATCAGCCACCACATCGGATGCCGCTATTACATCGGCGATTGGGACGCCGCCAACAAACAATTTGTGCCCCAACAGCATGGCCGGCTTAACTGGCGCCGCGACGAGCAGAGTCTGTTTGGCATGCAACAATGGCGTGTCGACTTTTTTGCCCCCGAAAGCGTCCTCACTCCCGACGGCCGGCGCATCATGTGGGCCTGGCTAGCCACCCTCGGCCGTCACGACGGCACCATGGACACCCGCACCATCCAGTCACTCCCGCGTGAACTCTGGTTGGCCGACGACCACACCCTGCACATGGCGCCCCTACGCGAGCTGGCCACGTTGCGCCATAACCAGATCACCCACAACGACGTCGACATGGGGGCGCCACAAACCAATCTCGCGCGCACCCCAGTCGGCACTCAGCATCTTGTCGATTATGCAAGTGAGGCCGTCGAAATTCGCATCTGCGTGGCGCACCAACAGGCACTCCGCAAACTCTTTGGCTTTGTGGTGTGTGCTGACGCTCATGGACAAGGCCTGCCGCTGATCTTCCGCCCCGAGACCAGCACCATCCGCCTCGGCAGCGCCGAAGCACCCTTTGCCGTGGCCCAGCTCCCCATTGACGAGGACATCGAGATTCGCATCTTTGTGGATGCGTTTTTGGTGGAGGTGTTTGTCAACAATCGCCAACACCTGGTCGCCGAATACCCCGCATACGCCGGCCATACCGCACTCTACGGCATCACGGTCGGCGCACCAACGCAGCTCAAAAGCCTTGAAGTCTGGCAAATGTCGGCGACCACACAAGGGCACGATGTGGCCCAACACACGCCGGTGTGGCAACCACGAGTCGATTAAGTATATCCACCATGCGTTTCGGTGCTTTTCGACAAAAGGTACAATACGCGTACGACCGTACCCCTCGATTATTCGCACTGCATCAAAGGAGTAGGCCATGTTCCGCTACTTCATCAAGTATAGCGACGATACCCCGGTGGCACTGATTCGCCTGTCAATTGACAACGCCACCCAGACCATCATCGATCAGTACTGGAATGCGAAATTGACCCAGTGGAAAGACGGCCATTACGGCATGGATGTGCTCATCAAAGGCAGCACCAATACGGACGAAACCACCGAACAAGAGGCACGACGCCTCTTCCCTAACGCACCATGGGAATAACGCGCCCAACGACATCAGCCTAACAGGATTGTCATGATTATCACCACCACCGACCGGCTCATCATCCGCCACCTAGACAGCGACGATGTCGCCGCCTTGTGTCAGCTCTTCGGCGACGCCGAGGTGATGCGCTACGGCGACGGCGTGCAATCCCGCGATTGGGTCGCGCAGTGGATTCAACGCGCTAACACACATTATCAGCAGTGGGGGTATGGCCCCTACGCAGTCGTGCAGACAGCGACCGGCACGCTCATCGGCTATTGCGGCTTGTTCTTGTTCGACGACGTCAACGGCCGCCCCGAGGTCGAAATCGGCTATCGCCTGATTCGCTCTTTCTGGGGCCACGGTTACGCCACCGAGGCCGCCCAGGCTGTCACCACATACGCCACGACCACGTTGGGCATCAAGCGCCTGATTGCCTTAATTGACCCGAGCAACGTGGCCTCGATGCGCGTGGCGCACAAGTTGGGCATGCACTACGAGGCCGACGTGATGTTCGAGGGATACACCCACCCCGACCACGTGTATGTAAAGGAATCGTGACAGATGAGCAATACCACACCAACCGAGCCAACGAAAATCGCCCGCATGGGTGCCGAGGGTGGCGGAGCCACTATTTATGGCCTGCACGCCGATGGGGGTTGGACATTCTGGCACGAGAAGACGTCAATCGCCTTCGACGCCAACGACGATGAGGTCACCAAGCGCTGGGCCAGCGACCCGACGCCCAACCTGCTCGATGCTCTGCCACGCCGGTGGTGGCGCTTGTTCACCTCGTACGTCCATCCTGATTTTGTGGCGCAACTGCGCCAGGCGTTCGAGCAACACCGTGATGAACCTGGTTGGGACGAAAGCCGATTCGACCCCACGTTCCGTCGCCGGCCATGATGGTGTTTACACACAGTAGCGCAGCAGCAGTGCGTCGGTGGTGAACATTGCAGACGGGGCACTTACCCTACAGGTAGGCACACTTACGTATGCAGATGGGGGCACAGCTGTGCCCCCATCTGCAACAAGTTACATCCCCTTTTTGTCGCCGCCCATGCCCATCCCACCCATCGGGTCACCCATACCGCCGCCCATCGGATTGCCCATGGTGCCCATGCCGCCCATACCACCCATGGCGCCTTGCGGTTTGGGGGTTGACAGGCTCCACTCCACATTTGAGCCAGCCGAGGCGGTCGGGTCAACGCCACGCAGCATCATACCTTGGCCGCGCGACAAGTGGGTCACAATCGTCGGTGGATCCTCGGGGTCGCGCATCTGGATGAGCAACGTGGTACGCGCCTCGGTGCTAGTATTGACGCCCGAGCCGTGGATAGTCAGGTAGCTGAAGAAGAGCACATCTCCGGCTTTGGCCGGGCAGGCCACCGACGACTCCAGCGGGTACTGATCGAACGGCAAATGCCAACCGCCGTCACCGACATGCGGGATGGGGCCGTTTTTGTGGCTGCCATCGACCACGCGGATACAACCTTTTTCGAGCGGTGCATCATCAAAGTGCACCACGGCGGCAATCATGCTGTCTTTGTCATGCGGAAAGAACGGCTGGTCTTGGTGCATCGGGAAGGGCGATCCCTTCTCGGGTGGCTTAATAAACAACTTGTTGTGGTGGAGTTGCACATTGGGCGAGCCGATGATCTGGGCGGCGGCGCTGGTCAGCCGATCGTCGAGCATCAGGCCACACAACTGCGCCGAATGGAACTGCACGTTGTGGCAGTGGAGTAGCGACGTCTTGGTGGCCGTCACGGCCCGGGCACTGGTCCAGGTGGCATCGACCTCGCTGATGCGGCGCAAACGCTCAATGACGGCGTGCGCCTCGGTGCGGAACACAGCCGCCTCCTCGGGCGTGAACATCCCCTCGACCAACAAGTAGCCATGCTCGCGAAAGAAATCAACTTGGGCCTGTGTCAGCATACATCCTCCATTGGATAGGTGTGCAACGGTGCACGGTGAGGTTATTATTTGTCCATGGGATGCGCCGATTGTACCATGGGAATGGATAATTGAAAGTTGAGAATTGAGAATGTCATATGCAGAATGGAAAAGGAGCAGTTGAAATGCATACATTCACCATCACAATCCACGATGAATTACGCGAAGCAGACCAAGCCGTGGTAAGTGCTGGACATGCAGAATACGAGCAATCACACGGCATCAGCATCAACTTCCGGCGCCTCGCTTTTCTGCTTCACGATGATCAAGGCACGTTGTGTGGCGCACTGCAGGCCTATACAGCCTATGCCGAAATCTACGTGGAGGATTTATGGGTTGCTACGCACGTCCGTCGCCGTGGCTATGGGCGCCAGTTGCTCCAACGACTCGAGCAGCACGTCGCAGGGAGTGGCTACCACAACATCAACCTAGTGACCAACGCCTTCCAAGCCCCCGACTTTTATCGCAAATGTGGCTATCAGGTGGAGTTTGTGCGGGTGAATGCACATAACCCTAATCTTACCAAGACCTTTTTTATCAAGTACCTCGATGGATACATTGCACCCGAAATCCATTCCCAATAGCTCCATGTATCTACCAACCCATCAACCAGCATCTCACTGTACAATGCTCCCACACGAGACACATCTACGACGGATATGGTCATGCTCAACCAACTCAAGACCCACTGGCTCTTCGCCACCGATGCTGCCTGCCATGCCACTCTTGACACACATATCACTGAGGCTGGTTTTGTGACACCAAGTGATGCAACACAAGGCTTTACCATCACGATGATGGTACATCTTGCCCAACAAATCCTGGACTGCGACATCTTGACTATTCCTGGCGTCCTGCGTGTCACACGGCGTGCCCACGATCCGCATGACCGCGCCATCCAGAACTACCCGGCCTATCCTCTGCCCGACGGCAGCGTACCGGTGCTTGAGGCGTGCATCACGCTCTATGCACCGCAGTTCCCTAACGGCAAAGAGATGATCGTCGGCGTACCGTTGGCCATACTGCCGTCATCAACCGATTTATACGAAGTCGTCTTGCACTTTTCGGGGG
>Ga0068872_10000263_pt1 | contig 44794 bp, 36 predicted proteins | sample NOAtaG_7_FD_66441 | JGI IMG/M metagenome (GOLD analysis project Ga0068872, IMG submission 66441) | Freshwater lake microbial communities from Lake Erie, under a cyanobacterial bloom - NOAA_Erie_Diel1S_2200h metaG | ecosystem: Environmental > Aquatic > Freshwater > Lake | place: USA: Ohio, Lake...
CGACAGGCCCGCCGGTCTATCTTGTGAATATTCTTGGCCGCCCAGAGGAACTGGTCCATCGTTCTGCATCTGTAGCCCGTGACCCCGTGCAAGTTCGTATCGGAGAACCCGCCCCAATCCGACGAAATCACCGGTGTTCCGCACATGAGTGCCTCGACACTGACTCCTCCAAAGGGTTCATTGTAGTGCGTGGGGGCCAGTAAAGCCAGTGCATCTTTCAGCAGCTTATTACGCTCATCAGGCTCCACGTAGCCCACGATCTCTACGTGCGGCGGCACCTTGTATCCCACTACCGCCTCGAAATCCCCCTGGCCGGCCACTTTCAGCTTCTTGCCGCACGCCTTTGCAATATCGACCGCTATTCCTACCCCCTTCGACTCGATGATACGCCCAAGATATACGAAGTAATCGCCGGGCTTATCGCTGAACTCAAAGTCCGCCACGTCAAAGTAGTTAGGTATGACCGCGTCAAACCAGCGCGGCTCCCACTTCTCTTGCCCATAGATGTAGTTCATAACCGCGTAGGACTCGTAGATATTAAAAGGGGCAGAGGGCGTATTGTAGCAGCCTATACCAGGCTCCACGGCGATCAGGTCTGGATGTCCCTTGGCCACATCGGCGTGCCCTGCCCCCCAAAACATCAAGATAAAGTCCAGGTGTTTCTTGCGTTTCCCAATCTCCTCTATGGCCTTCTGATTGAAAGTCCTGTTGCAGAGGTCGGTAGTATGATGCTTGAACATCTCCTTTTTCCAGTCATAGTGGCCATACGTCTGTTCCAAGAGGGCGTTGTCCGTAATAGGGACGTGCTCCGTGCAGTCGATCTGGGAGTCCGCGTGCCCATAGTGATAGATGGTATGCCCGCGGGCGTGCATCATCTTGCAGAATTTCAGTACCTTCTGAGTATAGGCGCAGGCCGAGTAATCCTTTCGAGTTACTGTATGGGGTACGGCGAGAACGTGAAAGCGGAACTTCTCTGTAGGGAGAGGCGCTGGGCGCGGAGGATCCAAGATATAATGCTGACTCGGCCGAGTCCCGCCGGCCTGGGCCTGCCCGTTTCTATTCTTGCGTCTTGTCATTTGACCTATCATCCTGTCAGGCCAAGACGACTCCTATAATAAGGCTAGAAAGGCGGTGGCTAGTCGCCGCGGCCTAGTAACGCGCGGCCTAGTGGCCTGCCTCTTCAGTGTAGTGTGTCATAGGGGAGGTGCTGGTACTTGCAGTTGGGCCCGTCGCCCCGCACAGGCTTCACAGGAAAGTAGTGACGATTTCCGGGGTCCGTGCAAGGTGGTACATAGGGAGGAGGATATATCGTCGAGATGTTCTGTTGCGCAAAAGGGATCACCGTATTATTGATACAGGGAGTGGGCAGAATGATGACGGGCGACACGCCTGTATCGCTCACAGGGACGTCGGGACAAATAGCACACGCCTGTGCCCTCTGGAGAATCGCGGTATAGTCCATATTCGTGCCTTTTCCGCGGACGGCCATTGTGCGGCAGCAGCCGTCCTCGACCACCTTCTTCTCGAGAGTGATGGGTGCGGCCATCTTGGAAGCCTGTGCCTGACGCTGGAGAGTGAGCAGGGACGAATCGACGCAGCGATTGCGGCTGATCACGCTGTTTGCCTGCTCTTGAATGTGGCGGATACGTTCTGACTGAGACATTGCCATCTTTTCTAGCGGGCCGGCCGAAAAAAAATTCGGGACCGGTCGGCAGGGCAAAATTGATTCGGTCGGCAGCCCTGGAAGCTGGCATAGCCGAGTATTTAGAATGTCAGTCATTTCTCCTTCCGCTCTGAACGTGTCCAAGATCACCTTCTCTCCTGTGAAGATTCAGGAGAAGACTGGTGCCCGCTTTGCGTACGTGAATTATGGAGGCGATAACAAGCCTCTGGTAGTTCAGGTGGGATCGCTGGGAACCGCCTTTGGCCTCTCCAAGATGACTGCTGATGGAAAGGACAAGTTCTCCGTTGATCTCAAGCTCTACGGATACGACAATGCCCAGAGTTATCCCAAGGTCGCTGCTATTTACAATGCTCTGACTGCAGTGGATGAATATATGATCGATCAGGCTGTGAAGAACTCGAAGGCCTGGTTCAAAGGTGAGAAGAGTCGCGAGGTCATTTCTGAGCTCTACACACCCACTGTAAAGTTCGCCAGGGATGCAGAGGGCAACCCGAAGCCCTACCCTCCCAACATCAAAGTGAAGATGCCTTACTATGACGGAAAGTTCCAGACTGTGGTGACGGATGACAAGGGTCGTCAGCTGAATGACATTCCTCTGGAGGATCTACTCGTGAAGGGCTGCGAGATGACGGTGCTGATGCAATGCACAGGTGTCTGGTTCTCCAATGGTAAATACACTCTGAGCTGGAAGGCCAACAGGATCCGCTTGGATAAGATGTCTGATAGTATGCGGGCTGGTGGTTTCTTGGATGAGGAGGGAGACGCTGAAGAGGAGGAGGCTGCACCTGCTCCCAAGCCGGCCGCAAAGGCCGCTCCCGCTGCAAAGCCCTCTCAGCAGAATGCTTTCGCCGCTCTGCACGACGACGATGAAGAGGAGGTGGATGACGAGGCTGCTCTTGCTCCTCCCGCTCCGGCTCCAAAGGCAGCTGCGGCGGCGGCTCCCGTGGCTCCCGTGGCTGAAGAGGAGGAAGAGCCTGAGGACGCAGCTCCTGTGCCAGTGCCCGCTAAGAAGACGACGATTACTAAGAAGAAGATTGTGGCTCCTGTGAAGAAGTGAGCACAGCGGACTCTGCTGCTGCGTTCAAAAAATGAAATATAAGACAACGGGGGCTAGGTAGGAGGTGCTGGGCCTCCGCCTTTTTTGCGCAGCAAACTCGAGGTAGCTCCCGTCCCCGAAAGGGGGCGGTTGCTACCAAGAGGCGAAGCCTCGAGGTAGCTCAATTGGTAGAGCGGAGGATTGTAGCAGATCACTTGCTAAGTAATACTCCTCAAGTCGCTGGTTCGATTCCGGCCCTCGAGAAATCTGGCCAGGTAGTTAAGCTCTGCATAGCAGAGCGTTACTCAACTGGCCCCCAGTTAGCCCGTGGCTCACTGGGGGCCAGTTAGTTCACGAGGGCTGAAAGCCCGAGTATGCTAGCCGGCAAAATGGGGTTTGCAAAGCAAAGCCCACCTGGCCAGTTAGTTCAGTTGGTTAGAACATTCGGCTGTTAACCGAAAAGTCGTGGGTTCAAATCCCACACAGGCCGTTTTTTTCCAGAGTCTCCAAGGCACTGAAAAAAAATGGACTCGGGTCTCGCTCTTCCCAATCTACATATTGCTCACTGCCTTGCTCACATTCTGTATGACCTGCTGCACGTGGAACGGCTCATTCGTGCGAACGCCCTGTGCCGCCATCTCGGACCGCACGAGCATCTGCACATATGTCTCGAAAGGCCTATCATCGCTCACACTCACGTTATCAGGAAAGTTCGGTCTCTCGCTGCTAGAGCCGAGAGGGCGTGTCGAGCCAGGAGCCGTTATATCTGTCTCACCGGTCTCACCGGTCTCTCCCGAAGCCGCAGTATCTTGGGCATCTGTCCCTCCTCCCTCGCTCCATTGATTATCCTGTGCGGCCGACAGCCGGTCGAGGTACGGCTTAATATTTTTTTTCCACTCGGGATCAGTGTTTTTCGTACTTTCAACCTGATTCTTGGGCACCTCCCCCTCACACTGTCCAGGCGATGTCGTCAGCGTCTCCCGTTCAAAACCATTCTCAGTCTGCTTTCCACACTTTTCATCGGTAGAACTCGTCATTGCCGACTTCAAACACTTCTTATTTGAAGGACAATAGCCACATCCGGGCGTTGCAGCACACTCTAAACAACTGGTTATCTTGTCACAAGGCAGCACAGGGCACGCACTCGTCAGCTTCACAAAGTCACCAGTGCACGTTGTTCCCGCCGGGGGAGCCCCACTTTGACCATCGGCACTCTTTGGCACACACGTATTCGAGCCAGCACACCAACCACATTTGCTGTACCCAGCACATTCCCTGCAACTCCTGAAGGCCTCACATGCTACATCGCCGCAATCCGACTTGTCCGATACAAATGTATTCACAGGACACGTAAAAATGGGCTCAAGATACTTGACTTCTCCTGGAGGACCCGATGAAATAGCACGAGGCACAATGGGATATGTGTCGGCCCGCGCTACACACCGACCCTTTCCATCCTCTCCAGCCCCAGGACACCAGCCACACGTAGCCAACCGACGTGCTCTACTATCCTCTCCCTCTCGGACGGTCTCAACCTTCGTCAAACACTCAGAGCAGCTCTTCCGCTCAGCACATACTTTACCCATTGTCTTAATAACTTGCGGATCGAGCTCCCCCTGAAATCCCTCAGGATACGCCCACGAATACAGCCAATACACTAAAAAGGCAGCAATGATAACCGCCACAGCCACTCCTATAAAGCTGTATGCACGTCTATCAAGTTTCATTTGCCCGTAGCTCCCTCTCTACAAAGTCAGCAGAAATCCCTGAAATCGCTCGAAATGGTCAGGACGGATTCGCACCGTCCAAGGAGTCTGCGGCTGGAAATGAGCCCTTGCCGCCTCCAGTGCCCCCTCCTCTCGAAAGTGATCTAGCTGCTTGTCCTTCACCGCACTCGCCAGCAGCCCCTCGATCCCTTTATAGTACCGTATCCACGTGAAGACCTTCTGCGGCTGGAACTGGATCTTCCCCTGCAGCGGCTCGACTCCACACAGAATCCCTGCATCGCGAAGCCCCTCCGCCGTTATCCCCTCCCCTTTCAAGACATCCTCCAGCAGCACTTCTTCGAACCCGTCGCGGTGTTTCCGAAAGGGGATCCAGAGCCGCGGAACACTGGAAAGGAGATAGTCCATATCTGTACTGACGACCACATCCAGCTTCCCTCCCGCCACCATATCCACGAGCACCACGTCGGCCTCACCCAGCCCCTTCACATATGCAATCTCCATCTCCCAGAGCTCGCGCTGAAACTCGTGACGGATTTCTCGGGTCATATGCCATCCCTGAAACTCGAGCCGCGCCACGGAGAACTCGAGGATCTCCTTCTCCCTCTTGGCTAGGCCTCCCTTCTCCAACTGTTCGCGCAGGGCCGTCGCCTGGGCTATGGCCCCCGCCCTCGTCTCCCGCCGCTCCTTCACCTCCGCCTCCTTCTCTACAGGGGGCTTTCCATCAAAGACAAACAGCAACTTGTGCCCTTTGTCCTTGAGGGTTCTCAAGAGGGGATAGAGCTCCTTGAAGTTGCTCTTGTATTTGTACAGCAGCGACATCGCGTCGAAGCCGATCCGAAGGGGAGGCGAATCGTGCTCTTCTATGAAGAACTCGCGCCTGTATGGTTTCACATAGGAATATAGACCTTTTACACCCATTCTGCACCTTTTACACTAGCCTGTCGCTAAATAGGTGTGCGTGGCCAAATTTTATGAGGCGGAGCCGCGCAGCCGCGGCGCTAGGCCCCCAGCGCAGGGTGTGTGAATCGCAGGGACTGTATTTGGCGGGCGACCGCCGGTCTCGCTGCGGGAATCGGTACGCCCAGCCGTGCATACATCTGCTCCCGCCCTTTCAAGTATCTCCACGCATAGTCCGAAATATCTCGCGTTCCGTGTGCCTGCTCCGCTTTCCAATTGACGTCAGCGACCCAGTGTGCCTGCTTTACCCAAAGGGGCGCAGCAGCACGCACGGAGCCACGGGCTACTACAGCCACGAGAAAGAGTTCGGCCCACACTTCGATCTGCGCTTCTCGCTCAGGAATCGACCAGCCCTCCTCATCCAAGCAGGCCGCGTGGAGCAGTTCATGCACGAGCACCCGCGTGGCCTCCTCGGCGCGATAGATGTAGATGCCCTCTGTGCTGCAGGGGCGTGTGTATCCGCCATTGACGTGCTCGGGTCCCAGGTCCTGACCGACCACGGGAAATGTGCGCGGAGTGGCAGCTGCATACCAGACCAGACGCCAAGGTCCGCCGCCCACCGCTGGACCGAACCACTGGAAAATGCGGGCCCAGAGATCCCAGTTGGGCTCCGCAACACCGTGGGGCAGAAAGGCGAGCACACGGGCTAACCCAGTCCCCAGCTCTCTACATAGCACACGGGCTTCACCGCGCTGGGCCGCGCTCCACACACCCGCCTTCAGACCCAACCGATCAAACTGTTCGCCCGCAGCCGCCTCGGCCTCCGCTGCCGCCATCTCGCCCGCCTCGGGCTCACACGACCTCCACGCCGGCGCCGGCCCCTCCCACAGCACCCTTGCGTGCTCGAGGAGTTCTCTTAGTACCAGATTTTTCCGTAGGCCCGCGACCATCTGTCTTAAGAGGAGAAAGGGCTGGCGAGACCTGTCCCAAGCCAAATATACTTCGCAACTGCAAGAACAAACTCTCCCACAAGATCGGAATGCGATAACTCGGAATCGTATATCCTCCCGCTGTCGCCTCGCAGTCCGCCAACGCATTTACAGCCGCCAGCCGCTGCTCCTGCGGCAACCCAGGATGCTCCAGCACCACATCCAAGAGAAAATGGACGACCTCGGGCCACCGTAGATTCCGCATCAACATCTCATACACGATCGACTTCACTTCTACAAGATCGTGGAGAACCGGCGGAGAGCTGCTACGCCACTTGTCGAGTAAGGCCCTGAAAATAGTGGGCCAATTCACAAGGGAGCCACGCCCCACCGACCCCATCGTCTCCTCATACGCTTCAAAGGCCATATCCTTTCCAGCAACGGGAATCTCGATGAACCAGTCGCGAATACGCTGAGGAACGGGCAACTCCGATGTGATCCAAATCGATAGGTCGCCCTCATTCTGCTCCAGGCAAGCCTGCAAGAGAATCACCGACTCGGAGCTCAAGAGATGGGCGTGGTAGAGCACGAGAATACGCGCACCTCTCCCCTGTTCGCCCGCCATCACCTGGGATCCCTGGCCGAGCTTCAAGAGAACAGGGCGCAAGATATGTTTGTCCTGCATCGACATACGGGCAATATCGAGGCCTATATGCACTAGGGAGTGCTCGTGCTGGAACTGACCCGCCTCACCGTCGTCTGGTCCAGCCCCCTCTTCAGTAGCGCCGGCCTCTGCTATGCTGCCGGCGGAGCCACCAGTGTCGGCGCCGAGGCTACGCATCTGTATCGTAAAAGGGAGACCGCGCGCGGCGGCGAGGGCGCCCAGGGCCTCGTGGAGTTTCGTCCGTTTGCCCGTGCCTGCCATCCCTCTCCAAGAGAGGGAGAGTGAGTCCATTGTCGATGCATCGCCTTTTTGCCTTAGACGGGCTCTCTGGGGCGAGGGCTAAGGCCAGTCCGCGATTCCTGGTCAAATGGAGCTCACGATTCCCCTACAGACATTTGAAACAGGCAAGGTGCGCCTCGGCGCCCCCTACAAATCGACGAAACTCCTGGCACCCCTCGCCTACTCGGACAGTGACCTCCAGTTTCATTCCCTTTCTCTCTTGCTCCCCCTGCTCACCGTGAAATCGTATGACCCCACCACGGGTCGCCTGGCCATCTCCTTTCAAGGAGCCGCGGCGGCAGCAACGAAAATCCAGGCCCTCCAAGATATGTTGCTGTCAGCCGTCTATAATCAGCAGCGGGGCTGGTTTCCTGGAGAGGGGAGCAAGGGCATTGACGATCTTCGGTCCGGTTTCCAGCCGATTCTCGATCACGGAGCGCTGCACTTGTATTGTCCAGCGGCCACACAGGCGTCTCATATAGACATCAAGGTCTATAAAGATGGGGTCTGGGTCACTGGCTCTCTCTCGGCGGCTCTTCTTGCGCCAGGAACGCCAGTGCGCCTGGCCATTAAACTACAGGGTATCTCTTTCCATCAGCACCCCATATCAGGGGCATGGACGGGAAAGTTTCGGATTCAGCACCGTATCTTGGCTGTTTTTATAGGGAGGGCTGCTGGGGCTGGCTCGGGCCCTGGCTCGGGTCCTAGCGCCTAGGAGCTAGGACATCCGCCCGTGGTTCCACTACCGGAAGTGGTGACGACAGATGCCAGATCGAGTTTCTGTAGAGAAGTAATGCTCGCTGAAATAATGGACAGCAGGAGAGACAAATGCACAACCGCGAGCATATAGGGTCTCTCAGCCGTAGGATTTGCCGTTATGTACGCGATGGCGATGCCGGCGAGTATAACAGTCATCACGATATTGATTATCATCACAGTATTAATGGCGGATTTCATCTCTTCCGTATTACTGCTTGTTCCCGTTGCCTTACCCACTGTTATGAAAGTGTAAAGAATGCCGGCACTAAAAAGGATTGCTCCAACAATGGGCAACAAATTCATCCTATCCTAGTATTCGATTCTCTTACTTGGCGACTGCGGGCCTGCTCGCTGCGGGTCTGCTCGCTGCGGCTGCGGGCATGAATGAGCCTTCACCAACTTCTGCAGGCCGCATCTTTATAATATTAGCTACCCTGCTGGCAATGCTCTGGCTGCTCACTTGGACAGATCGGAAGTTGAATAGGGTCCATGCACCAAATGCGAGAATGATGAAAAAATAGGGGATAGCGACGAAGTTCCAATAACGATCCATACTTATAGTTGTATTGTCCATAGCGTGCGCCCTCTCTGGTCTTGGCAAAGAATCTTGTCATAGAATAGGGTATTAGGATGCCGCGACGCTCATCAAAGACGATGACGCGCCGCAGGCGTGGTCTCCGCCGAACCAGAAGATACAAGAGAAAGCAGGTGGGTGGTGGATCCCCTGAGCAGCCGAATCCGGGACCTTCGCAGTGTCACCCTGCTATTGGGAAAGTTGCGCCGCCTCAAGGATGTCTGCCTATGGAAACACTCCAGGCCGCCGCGGAAAAGCTGGAGGTATCCAAGAGTCTTCCTGCCGCAGAGCTGCGACAGGAGCTTGAGAAGGCGCTGAAGCTGACAAAACCAGGTGAGCGCACCTTCTTGAATGCACTCCCTCTTTCGGAATCTGAAAAGAAGGATTTGGCGTCAAGAAGACTTCGACCGGCTGCTCCAAAGGAGTGGGAGTCGGACCCCGATATGTGGCTCGACTCCACAAACATTGCCGACGTGATGAATCAGTACGAGAAGACATATCCCGACTTTGAGTTTATGGGCCCGTTCCCTATTGATTTCGCGGCCCCCGACCCATACACACGGGGAGGATCAGAGGCTGCCGCCACGCAGAAAAAGTGCCTGATGGACGAGATATGTGAGTTGCGCGTGAGCACGGCGATGGCGAACGGGACGAAGTCGATCGGTATCGTGTATAATCTGGACCCGCACTTCAAATCGGGCAGTCATTGGGTGGCCAACTATATTGACATCCCAGCGCACCGCTGCTACTACTTTGATTCCTATGGAATGGAACCGCCACCCCAGATCGCCAAGTTTATGAAGTGGCTCACCACGCAGGATCCGAAGATGAAGCTCGAGTACAATGCACGGCGGCTGCAGTACAAGAACAGCGAGTGTGGCGTCTATTGCCTGTATTTCATTATTCGGATGCTGGAGGGGGACTCCTTTACAGACATAACGCGGAGACAACCGAAAGACGCCGATATGCTAGACCTCCGAGACTGGCTGTTTTCGACGTAGGGTCTCGGACCCACCCCGCGGCCCTGCGCACCAGCAAACTTTGCCACGCGTCTTTAGAGGTGTCCTAGATGACAGACATACGACCCGGGTCTAGCATACAGGACCAGTTCCTTTCCACGAAAAATGAGGTAATGTTGGAGCGCCTGCTAAACACGGATTTCCAGCGGCGCATCGGCGGCGACTTGTCTGAAAAGCAGAAGGCACGGCTTCACAAGACAGTTCGTCACTATATGACGGAGGTGTATGCAAAGAACCCTGCCGAGCCGATCCAGTATCTCAATAAGGAGGTGCTGACTGCGGTGGTGCCAGACTATATGTCGTATTTGCGGCGGAGTTCCGGGCCTACCGTGGCTGAAGAGGGGGCAGAGGCTGCGGCGGCCTCGGTGCTTCACGCGGATGTGAATACGCGCTTTGATCGTCTGCAGAATGAGCGGCAGATGCACGCGGCTGCTGTCCCGCCCGCCCCGGACTTTCGGATGGCCCTGGAGGACGCTGGCCCGAGCCCGCTGAGCAGGTTCGAGGAGGTCAAGAGAATGCGGGAGGCGGAGGCGGCTCGAGAGGCAGAGACTGCGGCGGCGATGACGGCTGCTTCGGGACCTGTTGCCCCCAGCCAGGACCTCGTGGTACTCCCCACGTCCAGTTCAATGGCTCGCTTTATCGACTCGGATCTCGATTTCCGCAGCGGGGCTGCCCAGGCGCGAGCACGTGATCAGCTTGCTCTTGTCATGCGCGAGGAGGAACGGGCAGCCGCCGCGGCTGCTGGGCGCGCGGCGACGCCTGCTGTGCAACAGCTTCCGGATCCTCGCCGTGTCTTGCTTGGGGAGAAAGCGGCCCTACCTCTTCCTCCTCGGGCCCAAGGGATTGCCCCAAGCAACCCCACGGTGGCCCTGGCCGACTCCTTTAGAGAACGTGGGCCGCTGCCCCAAGATATCTTGCGTAAGGAGGATGACATCCTCACCTACAAGGAAACGGAGCACAACCTCTTCATATATAGCGCAGATCGCGACTGGATCAATAACAACGCCGAGAACCGCTACAACTTCAGCGTGAATTTCGACCCCGCCAACAATCGCCCTGGATTCAGCTTCTCTCCCGCGACCAACATCCGTTTCAAGAACATCACGCGGATCGAGTTCGTCAAGGCTATTGTGCCCGTGGAGTCGTGCGATATCTTGCCGAAGATGGTGAGCGGCAGCGTGGATACAAGTCTGTGTGTGAATACGTTCTCGTATCCTTATCTGCAAGTGCGCATTCCTGAGCTGAACACGAACGGCTACGGGACAAACGACGGGATGAACAATGCCTTCGCGGCCATCTCCTATGACGCCTACTGGACAGGAGATACGAACGCGGCGAACAAGGGTTACACGCGCCTCATCCCCAAGTTCCTCAAATGCCAGAAGGTATTCCAGCCGACCCCCCTGGCCACGCTGCAGAAGCTGACGTTTGAGATCCAGAAGCCCGACGGCACCCTCTTTTGCGAGTCGAAGGATACGCTCGATATTGGAGCCGTGTATATGCCTGGGGCCGAAGCGACTGACTATGACGGTGGCGGCTGGATCTGGCTGAATACGAGCACATATTTCAGTCGCTTTATGGTTTCCCAGGGCGACCGCATTCAGATCAAGAATGTGAGCCTGAATGCTACACTGGCTGCAAATGCGAATGCACAGGCGCTCATCACCTTTTTGACACGGGCCGAAGGGCATCTTGTATCCAGTATCGGCATACGGACTTCGGGCGGTGTCTATAGCGATGGAGCCAACTCTGCAGGATATGCAAATGGCATTGTCATTCGAAATGACTATCAAGATCCCACAACGGGCTCTACCACTCTAGAGACATGGGCCAGTACTATCCAGACTGCACTGAATGCAGCCCCAACCCTCACCACGGGCCGCCTGATCAACTTGAACCACCAGGTCCAGATTATCTTGCGTGTGATTACTCGAGATATGGATCCGTCGGCGCGACTAAGGCCTGATAATCTCCAAGCCTGAGAGCCCGCCTATAGGCCAAGCCCCCATTCATCTTAAAAGAGGGGGATGGCAACAAAGACAGTGGCCCCGTGGCCCGATGAAGTCAAAGCAGTCTATGTACTCTGCCATCCTGTAAAGGAGAAGGCGCGATGGGACCGACTCCTACCGCATCTTCTTAGCGTCGGCATTCCAGCGAGCCGTATCAGAGTCTGCGCACCCACGTGGGGCACTGAACTCACCACGCAGCAAATCTTCACCTTCTACGATCCCTACTTGAATCGCGGCGGTACTCCCACTCTCACCTTTAAAGGATATGGCCTCACCCGCGGCGAGATCAGTCTCGGTCTGAACTTTGTCACGGCTGTAAAAGACTCCGTGAAGCGGGGCGACAAGGGACTCATTCTCACTTTCGAGTCTGATACGTGGGTCCGCGCCGACTTTGTGGCCCGCCTACGAGATCTCTTGGCCAGCGCAAAAGAGAGGAATGAGGTCCGTGATGCCTCTGGAAACTTGATGAACAAGCCGTGGGATTTCATTAGTCTTGGAGAGGGAGTCGGCACACGTCCTGATGGAGCCCCGCGCTCCTACTATGCTCCCACTCGCGCCTGCAAACCTCCACACAGCTGGGTCTTCCGATGCACAGACTCCATGCTCTTCACGACGGATTACCTCGAGCGTCTCTCTAAGACAGCTCTCCCCTTTAAAGAAATCATTGACTGGGAGATGAACTTCCAGCTACTTATTCACAAGGGCACGGCACTCTGGGCAGACCCTCCTATTGCTGAACAGGGGACGTGCTACTCGCGCCTGGCCACGTCGTTGCCCGCCTAGCAGGCCCTCGAAAAATTGCCTGGGCAACTGCTTCCTTCAAAGGGCATAGCCTATCAAAAATGTCAGGATCTACTATTAGACAAGCTGACTGCAACTTGAACAGCCACAATATGTTGCGACGGGTTCAACTCCACAATAGCAAACTACAAAATCCAGAAACCCTTGAGTCCTATAAGGCGCAAGGGTTCCAATGGATAGGCACCGTTCAACGAAACTATTATCATATGCTGCGTAATCCCACGTGCGGCCACATTGTAGAGATGTCAGTTCTGCCGGCAGTGGGGAGTGTTCCTATTGATAGCCCCGCTGGACGCAAGATGATTCAGAGGCTCTGCTTCCCCTAGAGAGCCTAGGGCACGTATCCCTCTACCAACCATTTGACGGGAGGCTTCGGCTTTTTTGTAGCAGGGTTATACCCCGCCTCGCCCACGACCGTGGTGGATGTCTTGGGATATATCATATCGAACCCGATGGGATTGCCGGCCGCATCGAGCTTCTCTCGCACCTTGTATTCCTTTCCTTTGTAGGCCTGGAAGAACTCGCGTGGGGCAGGAGCTGCGGGTGCTGCAGCGGGCTCAGGCTCGGGCTCGGGCTCGGCCTCAATAGGAGCAGACCCCGCCTTCCATGCATCTGCATACTTTTTCACGACATCCGCAGGGAACTTCTTCTCGAGTCCAGCCCAAATAGTCCCCTTATATTTATCCACGAGAGTATCAACTTTATCTATCTGGGCCTGACTGGCCTTCACAGCTTTATAGAAGGCTCGTACGTGATCGGCCAACCGCTGCATTGCCTTCTTGCGTGCCAACTCCTCAGGATTAGGGGCAAACTCCTCTTCGGCCGGTACAGCATCTGTAGGAGCAGCCGCCTGTGCCGCTGCCAACTCCGCAAGAGGGGGCTCAGGAGGAGCAACCACGAAGCGCCTTGTAGGAAGTCCCGCAAACCCCCTCTCCTCCTGTTCAGCTCCGCGTGCCCCAGGCCCTGCCGCAGCGGCCCCAGGCCCCGCGGCTGCAGGAGCAGCTGCCTCCCCCCTGCGCACCCGCATCGCCAGTGCAATATCCTCTTTCAAGAGGGGATGATACAGGAAATCTCCCACATTTCCTCGCAGCGGCAAGCACTCGAATCTCTCCTCTTTGTTCTGCTCAATATTCAGCTCACAATCCACTGCGGCCGACTTCATAATCCCCTCGAGTGCTCCCAACAAGTTCTTTTTCTTCAGGGCCACCATCTGCAGCATCTCATCAGTAGTAAGCACAACCCCCTTTGTACCCGCTGCGCCCAGAGCCTCACCACGAATACCCAGCCCCTTTGCAGTCTCAGCATCGAGTGTCTGTACATCGCTCATCGAAATCGAGCTGTCAATCCGGTATTCTTCATCCTTTCCAGACTGTGCCTCATCTGAAAAGCAGGACACATACGTGTAAATACTCACATCTCGCTCGGCCTCGGGCAGATCCAAATGTGATCCGATACGAATAGCGCGACCCTTCACCTGCCGCAGACGGACCTCGTTCCAGTACGGCTCCATGATATGAACGGCACGCACGTTGCGCAGGGAGAGGCCCTCTGCACCCGCCGACGTGATACAGAAGACGCGGCAAATCTCACCGCGCTTGTTATCTGTATAGCCGGACTCGGTGAGGACCTTGTTCATCTGCTCGGGCAACTCGGCGAACTTGGCATTGAAAATGTTCAGGGACAGGGCGCGAATCTGGTCGGATTCGCCTCCAGAGAAGGTCATATATCGCGGCTGTGCGCCTGGTCCCTTGCGCAGCGAGGCCTCCGTTTCTGGAGAGAAGGCATAGCCACCCCCACCGGTAGGAATGATTTCGATGCGCGCATAGCCATTCACGTCCATCGCCACGCGGAAGATGCCGATGCCCTCCATATCGAGGAACTGACTATAGACGAGACTGGATCCGCGGGCCTCGCCAATCTTTCGGAGCATCGCGGCGTATTTAGGGGAATAGACCTCGAGGCCATCGGGCTCACCGAGACGCATATTCTTGCGAGCAATGGTACGGAGGCAGCGCCTGGCCCTTGCATAGGCATCCGTGATCTTCTCACCGGGTTTGCGCCCTCCCTTGCAGTCTTCGGCCTGTTTCAGTAGGGCCGCCTTCACACCACCTGGCTTGGCTGCGGCAGGGCGGGGCGCGGCGGGCGCGGCGGGAGCAGCCTCCTCTTCGCCGTCCCCTCCCTCCAGTGCCCCTCCCTCCTGCGCCCCCTCCTCACCCTCTATCTCGTCCCCCCGAATACCCGTCTCCCGCGCAATCTCAGCATCCTCTGCAGCTGCCGCGGCCTCTTCCGCCCTCTCCTCAGCCTCCTCCTCCATATCAGGCCCAGCATCCACGGCCGCCCTTTCCTCTCGTGTCGTCAAATCGTCCGCCGGCAGCGTATCGATCGCCTCCGCGACCCCTCTCTGCGCCTCCTCTGCCACCTCTCGCGCATTCTGTGGCATCGGCCGTGCCACCCCTGGTGGAAAGGCAAAGTTACAGGCCTGCCGAGAACCCATCATATAGTTACTCGATTCCGCAGTATCACCCAACTGATAGACCTTCGCTAGGACCTTATCGATCTTCGCCCCCTTCTCCGCCCCCTTCTTGATCTTCTCCGCCTCTCGCTCAACCTCCTCCACGCGGCGCAGACTGTATGCCTTCTGCGCATAGAGCGAAAACGGCACGCGCACAATCTCATCGACCTTGATCCGAGGCATCAACTCGAGCCGACTTCCTTTATAGTAGGATACGAGGCCCGTTATACGCTTGATCAGCACATTCTCATTCACCATTTCTCCAGAGGTGATTGTCCCATTTTTCATGAACGCCTTGGCGAAATCGTCTCTAAAGGGGGGGAGGAGCGGATGCGCCGACAGCTCCACAGCACCTCCTCTAAAGGGAACACCGGCATCCGCGAACTCGGCCTTGATACTCCCCACAATCTCTTCGAGCGTCGGTGCTACCTCCTCGGGTGGAATACGCTCCACACCCTCCGTGTGACTCAGCTTCCGCACACCAGGCGGCAAGAGACTGAAGGCAACCTCGAAGCCCCCGCGCATACCCTCGCTGCTGTCGATGGAGGCGTTAATGAAATCAATGTACCTGTTCTTCAATCCCGTCTCTGTTATGATCTTCTTGGCGGCATCCCCACTCTGCTGCACGTTGGCTCGCCCTATCAGGATAGGTCCGTGGAGGATATTCATCATAACACCGATCTCTTCTGGAAAGTTGATGAGCGGGGTTCCACTCAGCCCCACTATCTTGCAGTTCTTGGCATCGGTCAGCATTCTGTAAAAGAGGTAGGAGCGCGTATATATTTTTGTCTTAGGGTCGCACACGGTGGGCTTCCAGCCTTCCGCGCGCATCGGCTCCACGGGAATCACACGGCGCAACTTTTTTCCTCCGCGCGTCGCCATCTCTTTAAAGTATGGCTCAATCTTACCCGTTATATTGCGTACCAGATTGTGTATCTCGTCGATGATCACCACGGAGTTGTCAAAGAAGCGCTCGGCGGATCCCTCTGCGTCGGCACTTCCAGCGCAGGCAATCCTGAGGAGTTTCTCTGCGGTGATACCGTTATAGGAGATGAAGCGGATGCGTCCAGTGGGATTCTTTTCAGGGTGCCATTCCACTATAGAGAGGATCTGGGCTCGGATTTCCTCGCGCTCCTCGTCAGTAAGCCGGTCATAGTTGGCCTCGGCGGGCGTCTTGCGGAAATCGGGCACCCAGATGTGTTTAGCGGTGGTGAGATAGCGCCCAGGGAGTCCGAGGACCTGGTTGGCGAAGATGGCCGCCGTGGCATCGGCGGGGTCGAGTTTCACCCAGTAGTTCTTGAGCTGGAAATGGCGGAAGCCGCAGAAGCTGATTTCGCGAAAGTAGTTATTCTTGAGTGACTTGGGGGCCATCACGATGATCTTCTTGTTCGCGGAGGCGAAGAGGGCTTCGGCTGTGGCGATAGAGGTGCAGGTCTTACCGGATCCGAGGCCGTGATAGACGAGGATGCCGCGATAGGGGGACTCTTGGCGCATATAGTCGCGCACGAACTTCTGGTAGGGATAGTACTTCTCCGTTTCAGGAATCTCGATAGGACCAGCGGGGAGCTGGAATGTCTTGTAGGTTGTCTTGATGAAGCGAGAGAAGCCGCGGCGGCTGGTGGGGACATAGGGTTTAGGAACGGATGTGGAGTAGAGGTTGCGTTCTTCTTCCTCTAGGATGAGATGGGCCATTTCGCGCATGTCTGGAGAGAGGGGGGTGAAGTCGGCTATGGGCTCCGTGAGGGCCTTGGCTGACGGCTCGGCGACCTCGGCGACCTCGGCGACCTCCGCGACCTCCGCGACCTCCGCGGCTTCGGCCGGCCGAGCCCTCTTCAGCGGTCTAGTAGGAACTGCAGTTCCAGTAGGCACAGCAAGAGTAGGCACAACCGGCGTCTTCTTGCGCCGAGGAACAGGGACCACAGCAGGCCCTCCAAACATTACGCGGGCAACGGCGACCGGACTCGGCTTTATATCATCCGACTCCAATAATGGCATATCTCGTAAGGCATCGGGAAGGGGCTTCAACACTTTCGGTTTGAAGAGGACCTCCTTCATCTCTAAAGAGAGTGGGGATTTCGCCACTCGCCTGCTGTGCCGCAGGCAGCCCCCTCTATGAGGCCGCCCTCTTTGCAAGAATATCGAGTGCCAGTCGGCTCGCGTTCTGCTCGGCCTCCTTCTTATTCCTCGCCGCCGCCGTCGCAATCACCTCGCCCTCTGGAGACAGCACGCCCATCGTGAAAATCCGATCGTGTGATGGCCCCTCCTCCTGCACCACCTTGTATCGCGGCGGCTGATGATACTCCGCCTGGAACCACCGCAGCAACTGGTCCTTGTAGTTCGTGTTCTTCGTGATCAGCTCCATAAAATAAATGTGCTGCTCCATCACGTTCGTCACGAAGGTCTGCACAGCCTCAAATCCTCTCCCCCCCTTTCCAGCCGAATAGTACAACGCCCCCAACCAGGCCTCGAACATACTCCCGAGGAGCCGCAGATTATGCCGGCCATCACACACGTCTTCTACGTGACGACTAATCACGAGCCACGGGGCCATCCCCACCTTTTTCGCGAGCTCCCCGAGCCGATCATTATTCACAATCTCCGTTCGCAGATTCGTCATAAAGCCCTCACCTTGCCCGCTAAACCGCTCTTTCAAGTACGTCGCCACGACACCACTGAGAATACCGTCGCCAGCATACTCAAGCTCCTCATTGTCTGCCTCTTGAAGGGGCAGGCAATTCGGCGGCCTCTCTGCCAGAATCATCGGCTCCTCCTGCTTTGCCCACTGGTCCGACTTATCCACGTAGCTCGTGTGGATGCACGCCTGCTTGAAAAGAGAGAGATCCGTGAATCGATGCTTCACACCGTATGTTGTGAGAATCCGGATGATCTCCTTTGTAGGAATGATCTTATTGCGCACATTCCAGGGATTGCAGATCTTGGCGGCAGTGACGGTAGTCATCCTTGACTTCTCTTTAGACATAGTACGCCACGTTTAGGCTTGTTTGCGCGTGCGCCACCGAGGCGCATCAGAGTTTCTTATGATGTACTAGATGGCGGCGCCGCAGTTTCAGACATTGCACAGCAATGTTATAGCAATAAACAAACCAGAAAGTACGATAACACCAACACCCAGCGATTCATCATTTCATTTTTTGAATGAATCTGTCAGTAGGCCAAGCGGGGCACGACGAATAAGGGAAGCACTTCGACCCTTAGTTCCGCCCAACTCAGAAGGGAGAGTATCTAGAGCGAAAAGAAGGATAAAGGATGCCTTTCAGGCGATCAAATCCCGTAAGGGTGCCTTAAAACCCATCAACTTCCGCCTCCGAAGCGGCACATACGACGACGAGGTGGTTGTTGCAGGAGAGCGCGTCCGCCTGAACGAAGAGGATGGGGCCTTCGACGAGCGCCGTTATCTTGGCATCGTCTCCTTCAGGCAGAAATATTTTCCTAGACCTAACACCCCTGAGGAATTCGGCAATGCAGTTGATCTCTTCTCCCGCTATTTCGGGAAAGGGTCGAACTTTAGCGAGGCCAATCCGAAACCACCGTGCGGCAAGGGTCAAGAGCTTCTCATACCCCTCTTGAGAAATCGCCTAGAGGGCCTGCGTCGCGAGGTGCGCATTATGTATCTCACAGGAAATGATTCAATCTTTATGAGGGAGAAACTGGACCACTTCGATCGTTTGAAAGGCCTCATTGATACAGTTGAACAGCAGATTCGCCTTGGGACCACCGAGTGTGCCGGCGAGCCACCTGCTGGCCAAGTACAGCTCGAGGCCACCGATTTACAGCAGGACGAGCTACGCAGGATTCTCAAGAAGTTTGCTGTGCTCTTCTTGCAATCTAGACATGCGGTGTCTGAATACGCGACCAACATTCCAAATCCAACTGAGGTTATGAACAACCTTACAGGAGTTAATTTAACTGATGAACAACTCTCTGCCTTTGCAAAGAAATGGGAGGAAACAACACAGGAAAACCTACCTGTTGAGATTAAGCGAATCCTACTGGATACCGACCTACAGCAACTTGATAAGGGAGCACAAGAGGAGTTGGTTGCAATAAACAAAAGTTTGTGGGAAAATATAAAAGCATTAGTTCGGCCTAAGAGGCAGAAGGGGGGGCAGCAAGGGGAAGAGAACAACGAGGGGAACAACGAAGGGAACAACCAGGGGAACAACCAGGGGAACAACCAGGGGAACAACCAGGGGGACAACGAAGGGAACAACCAGGGGAACAACGAGGGGAACAACGAAGAGAACAACGAAGGGAACAATGGAGAGAATGAGGGTGATCCTGAGATAGAGCAAGAGGGAGGCCAAGCCACCGAAGACGCTATTCTCCAGAGTTGGGAAACTACGGAAAATGAGTTGGCTAACAAAGAAGACCCGCGAGAACAGATAGTTGGTACGATTCAATGGCTGATGACTACAATCACAAAACAGCAAGCAGCTGTGAGCGCGAAACAGGGAGAGATGGACGATTTGAATAAGAAGCTGCAGGAAGCAGAAGCGGCTGCACAGACCTCTTCAGGGCGGATCAGTGCGATACAGAATGAGCTAGTTACTGAAAAGGAGAAGGCAGCGAACCTGGTACAGCAGCTGGGTGACAAAGATGCACTTATCACCGCGGCACAGTCACAGACTGCCGCAGCTGTCCAAGAGAAACAGGCTGCCCTGGCGTCGGCCGAGCAGATCCTCCAGATAGAAAAGACGGAGTCAGACAAACTTCGTGCGCAGATTGAGGCCCGTGCAAAAGACTTGGGTGCAGCACAACGTATTGCAAGGGCGGCAGTGAGCGAGTTGGCCGTTCTAAAAAAAGCGTTTGAGACAATGAAGCTAAGCGGCACGGCGAAAGAAAAGGAGTTCTTGAATCAAACTCAGAAAAATATGACGGCTATCGCTGAGGCTGAGGGACGCGCGGCCGGTGCCGAGGCATCCTTGAAGGAACTACAAGAGATGAACAAGACAATCGAGGAATCCACCACGGCCCAGATAAATGAACTTACTCAGCAGCTCCAGAGACAGACCAGAGGAGTAGAGCAAATGGGTGCGACTATTATAGAGCTAACCCAAGAGAGGGATGCTCTAAAAGGGCGTGTGGCAGCCCTTACTTCGGAGGAATCGGCGCGCCTGAGGGATGTGCAGGGAAAACTAGAGCAGGCAATCCAAGAGAGGGACAAGATACAGGCGGATCTCGAGCGGGCGAAACTCTCACTAAACGTTCTACAGGAGAGTGCGAGGGCGAGAGGAATAGATGCTGATGCGGCCCTGCAGCAGCGATCGGTCGAAAATCTGAGCACGAGTCTCAAACTGGGAATGGCACGGAAGAGTGGAGAGGATCTCAGAAACGCTATAAAGGAGGTTGCAGAGGCCGTTGCAACTGGAAAGCCCTACAAGATTCCCACTGGACTCGGCGGCGACGAATCGTCAGCACTGAGGCAGCTCCTTGACAATGTGGAGAAGTTGCGGGAGACACAGGGAATAGGACCCGAGCCTGTGAGTCCTAGTATGGAACTCTGTTTCCTCAGTTATTTCGTCAGCTATTTCAACAAGCTCGTCTTTTACGGAGTGGCGAAGACCCAAAAGGAGTTGCTAGATATGCAGGAGCTTCAGAGGAAGATGGACGCATTTGTAGAAGGGAGTGCGGGCGAGTTGAACAGGCTGCGCGGAGTGGGTGGGCGCTCGGCTGCACTCAAGATACTCTTGGATGTCACTTTTGATTGTCTGCAGGCCGGCGAGGATTATATGCTGACGACACCCGACTTTTCAAAGGCCGGCTATTACTTCGTGAAAAACGACGGACCTGGAGGGAGTGATAACGAGTGGAGCTATAGAAACAATCGCTACAATGACGCCTTCTACGCGATTTACAAGCAGTTCGACGACGCCTTTACGACGAACTTTCCCGAGACTCTGCGGGCAATGAGCGGCGTCGTATTTTCCAGGCTTTCGCCCAAGCTGGCCGACATCTTCTTCCGCCCCCGCTTCAAGACAGCAGGTGATGCCGTACCAGAGTCCCCTGCACCAGGAAAGTATCCCTCTTTTATCTATGCGCCGGCGGGAGCCCCATTGTCACCAGATGTATATTATATTTTCGATATGGACAAAGGGGGTGTAGCTGAAAAGCGGGGGGATTTAAACGATCAATGGAGACAGACTATTGGTTCCAAGATAAGCGGGCAGAAGTTGCCTTACGCGGGCCTCTTCTTCTATTTCCTGGCATTGGCGAGGGAGTACTTGAAAGATAGAGGGGCCGAGCTGGGTCGGTTGGGCTGCCCCTTGCCGCGTGTCTTAAGAGAGGGGGGAGAGGCGCAGGGCCCACCTGCTGCGGCTAGCCCTGGCGCCCCTGGCGCCCCTGAGTCTAGCGGTATTTCCACCAACATCGTCGCCATTTTCAAGATCATCGGCCAAATCGAGCGAGGAACTGGTGAGAGTATGCAGGCTGAGCTCAACAGCAATATAAGCACACACACCAATAAAAACACAGCACCCCCTACTGCGTCTGGCCCGGTCCGCCAGTTTATCAATAAATACAAGGAATACACGACATATTTCACGCCACTAAGTGTGAGCCTGGCGAACTTCAAATCTATCACGGATGCTCAAAAGAGGGCGACGATGCATCGCTATTTCGGTAGCCTCTATACCACTATGAAGAAGAATAAGAATGGAGAGCGTGTCTTCTATATGTTCTTGCTCGATCTCTTCCGCGCCTACGTCCGTCAATACAAGATAAAGGGGGCTACCACGCTGGATCAGAAGATCGACCGCCTATTCGCCGAGTATAACAACTATATCTTGAGTGCGCCCTTTGCAGCGACTAGGAAGACGATGGGTCAGCATCTCGAGATAACACGCGATGTTCTGAAGAAATACGCAAAGGGTCCAGATGGCGACTATCCGACGCCGAAGAATCCATTCACACAGTTTAATCAGAACGAATAGTAATGGGAAGCTCAGAGCAAGCACAGCCACAGCCGATAAATCTGGCTCTGAAGGCCAAGTATGCCTTCTACTCGACCCTGGTCTTCTTTCTGATTGCAAACCCTGAAACATTCAAGATGACGCAAGCAGTTCTGGGGTGGATAATCCCGATCGCGGACCGTGCAGGGTGCCCTACGGCTCTAGGATTCTTCCTTCACACGGGCCTCTTTTTTGCCGTGCTCTGGGGAGCCATGCTCTTTCCTCGGGACCCGTGAGGCCTGGCTTTGGCCTAATGCCGCACCGTAAATCGCCTCATACATCTTCTTTTCAGCAACCTGCTCTGCCTGCTGCTGTGAAGAACCACGGTTCAAAGCTGTGGCCGCATGGGCGGCGGCGATCTGGAGATGGGCTGGTGTGAGGAGCGGATCTGAAAAGGGGAGCTGGGGCTGGAGCCATTTGCCACCGCGAAATGCATACATTCTCTTGAGAGGAAGAGGTGATGGCAGCTTAGGCTCGCAGCGCCGCCGCCGCGCCCGCCCTCGAGAATAAAAAGTCCGCAGCTCTTCTAGAAACCCCCTTACATGAACAAACTCTATCTTGGTATTGGCATCGCCGTCATCTTGGCCATCGTCTTTTACATGCGCAGCCGACGTGCGAGATTCGGTTCCGCGGGCAGTGGAGCCAGCCTCCAGGGATTCCAGAATCCCAGCGGAACCACGAGCACCTTCACGATGTACTACGCGGACTGGTGCCCTCACTGCCAGGCCGTGAAGCCCGATTTCGAGAAGATGGTCAAGGGCGGCGAAGTGAGCGTGGGGGGCAAGAAGTGCAAGATACAGATGGTGAATTCTGAAAAGGACCCCGATGTGGTGAAGAGCAAGAATGTCAAGGGCTTCCCCACTTTCATTCTGGAGACTCCCGAGGGGGAGATGTTCGAATACAGCGGGGACCGCAGCACCGCCGGCTATCTTGCATTCATCAACGAGAAGCTGGGGGGTGGAATATAATAAGCTTCCAGTAGCTCAAAAAGAATAGATTCTCAACCAGTTTGTTATTAACAAACCTATTGAGCCTTATTACATTTCAGACTTGCGACGGCTGGCCTCCTTGAGGGCCGCGCTGAAGCTGGCCTTCTTGCCCATCTTCCGCCGCATCTCATCGTAGATCTTCTTGACGAACTTGTTCCAAGGGCTCGCCTTGCGAGTCTTGCGACGACCACCACTCTGCGCGCGACGAGTAAGACCACAACCTGCCATTTGTATTCTACCTAGGCCAGGGAAAATCTGCGGCGTGGCTTGGGCAGCGCAACCCTCTCAAGATACTTCTCCGTGGCCTTCCGCCCGATCTCCATCAGCGCCGCCTTCTCTTCAGGCCCCTTCTCGAAATCCATCGTGCCGGCCGCCCCACACGGCAAATAGAGAATCCTGTCCACCCAGCCCGTGGAGTCCAGCTGCCGCGTGCCATAGTACTCTACAGAGTGGTAAATCTGCAGCAGCATCTCGAGCAGCGTGTCAATCCGCTCCTTCGGCTTGTGGTTGTCGGCGAAGGCAATGGAGAGTGTCGCCGCCCTCTCCTCTTCAGTCAGTAACTTGAAAGGTGTGTGCGTGACGACTCCGCCATCGACGAGCAGGTGCCCGTCGGCCGGATTACGCACCGGAGTGAAGTAAATCGGGATCGTCATCGAGGCCCGCACGGCCAGGCGCACCTCCATCGTCGGCGTGGCTCGTGCCGAGAGCTCCACCGGCATACACGTGTTCAGATCAGTGGCAAAGACACGCAGGGTCGGCCCGGCCCGCCTCTTGGCCAGTCCTTCAAAGGTGATGTCGGCGGGCAACTGCTTCGCCCGTAGAATCGCCGTGAGGAGCTTATCGACATTGGCCCCCGTGTCGAAGCCGAAGGTCTCTGGAAAGCTGACGATTGTCTCGGGGTCTAGATCGCGTATCGTGCCGAGATCGAGGAGCTGTGCCGTGAGCCGGATTTCTCCCAGTGTGCAACCCACACACAGCATATATGCAATAAGTGAGCCCACACTGATACCGACATACTCTTTCACGGCGCGCAGGTGGCCTCTCTCTTGGAGGACCTCAAGTGCGCCAATATGGGCGAGACCTTTCATACCTCCCCCACTCATCGTTATGCGATAGGGAGGGATGAACATTGTGGGCCACGGGGGAGGCGAGATTCGCTACTTGCACCTGGCTAGTTCTTTGTAGGAAATATACGTGGATCTGCAGCAGAGTGGCGACTAAATGTATTTCTTCATTTTCTCCCTGTAAAAATCGGTTAGCTCGTTCTTTAGCCTATCCTGATTCTTTTTAGTCTTGGCACTCGTCATCTCTTTGAATAAACTATTCCATTTACTGTTCGTGTTCTTATTTTTCGCGTTCGTCTGTACGCCTTCATTTTTGAGGGAATGTTCCATTTTAAGATACTCTTCGTATTCACCCTCCATACTTTCTGCGAAGGCTTCAAGGTGCGAAATGTATTTCGCCAACTCTGCTGTGGGCTCAAACTTTCTATGAGACCAAATCTTAGGATCATTTCTTGTGTTTAGTATATCATAAGATACGCTATATATTATTTGTCTGCCTGTAAAATCTCTTTCATCAGACTTTGTCATTTCGATGTATGATGTAGCATTTTTTGTAGCATCATTGAACAAAAAATCAAGAAAAGAATCTGGTAATAAATCATCCTTTGACCCAATATAAGTTTGATAATCTAAAGATTTTTCATTGCCCCGTTCATCATTAACTCTTAATGGATAAATATCATACCTATTGCCATAGCTATCAATCATAACTAGTTCAGGTAATTTACGAATATGAGAACTTACTCCTGATACCTGCTTCTTTCTTAAAGCGCAAAATATTATTGAAAAGTGATTTTCAAGCTCTTCACGATATTTAGGAGTAAGTGTTTTTTTAAGATTAATCTTTACAGTAATATCTTTAAGTATTTCTTCATTACTTGGATGACCTGGAAGGCCACCTCGAACATCTAGCTTTATTTTTTTCCCATTTATTTTTACATTTTTAAGTGTAAGTTCTATTGATTTATCATCTATTTTTTTAATAAAGTCTACTCTTTTAGGGTAAGGACCAAGTTCACTACTGTAAATTATAAGAGCTTTATCAAACTCATATTCTTCTGGTCTGCTTTCCAAATACGAGTCCCAGCATGGCCTACTCTCCAAATCTGGGTTCCATCTTTTATTCTTACGTGTTCTATTACTCCCCTCTACAGATTTCCTCTCCATTTCTACTGTACGCAGAGAATCCCGCGTGTCTAGCCAAAGAAGGTGGCCCCCAAAAGTCCCGCGAAGCCCGCCGTGGTTGCCCCCTCTATCCAGGGGAAGCTGCCGGTTTCGCGCCAGCGCCGCTTCGTCACCGCGCCCGAGACGAGCACCATTATTGCACTCAGTGAGAGATCACTGAGAGATATCAGCAGATCCACGTGATTAATGAGAATCATCGCCGCCGCGAGGGCGAAAGAGACGAGAATGGAGCGCCAGGGGGCCTTCGCCGCGTTCAGATCCTGCAGCCAAATAAGGACTCGACGCAAGAGACTGGGCTCGGGTTCCTTGACCTCCTTGGCCTCCTTGGTCTCCTTGCCATCAACCGTATCCGCCAGCGCATACATATATCGAGTGACCGCCAAGAAAGACACGAAGGCCGTGGCAATCATCAAGAAGACCCCCGTCCAATACACCGCCTTTCCAGCACGCGCCCCGAATGCCGACTCGACAATCAGGGCAATCGCATTCTCTCCGTGATAATGACTGTCCTTCTTGAAAGTGAGCACGTGGAGATAGGCATACGCCACGCCCACAACGAGCAGAGCCGCGATCGCATTTGAGAGATGGAAGGACCGCGGGATATCTTGATCCGGGTCCTTCGACTCCTGCACGAACTTCACGATATCGTCGAAGCCGGCCAAGATGAAGTAGAAATACAGGACCGCCCGCAGGAAGTTCGGTGTCTTGGCAAGGGCGTGGGGATATGCCATCGGACCTGGGTGGCCCGTGCTGAAACCCTCCCAGAGTCCGATGCTGCTCGCGAGAACCATAAGGGTCACGATGCCCGTGGTGAATCCGAGAATGGCCTCCTTGTTCAGCTTAATACCCTGGAGGGCGAAGCCGCTCATCAGGGCGAGCAGAACTGTGGCGAAAGAAATCTGCTGAGCCCATGTGGCCTTGGGGAGCATATTTTTGGCCGTGAAGACGAGGATTGTGCTGACGGACAAGATATTGAAGGCGAGAACTGAAAAGGCGGAGCCCACGGAGGCGGTGCGACCGAACTCGGCCATTACCACATCGGACTCGGCGGTGTTGGTGGGGAAGGCCCTGTAGGCTTCGGAATATACCTTGGAGGCACCTTGAAAGAGAGCGGCCACGCCACCGAGTGCAGCTGGAAAGTAGGGGCCGCCGCTCACTACACCTTTTGAGATGAGGTTGAACCCGCCCTCTCCAAGAATGGCTGCGATGCCGAAGGCCGTGAGATCCGTCAGACCGAGTGTTCTTAAGAGCTGCGGAGCCGTCGGCTGCGGAGCCGTTGGGGACTCCATCTATTTAGCCGTGAGAGGGCCTTGCGTCAGTGGGTCTGCGGAGCAACCGGCACGCGCCCCCGCGCAGACCCCAAGAATCTCTCGTGCTATCAAGGATGAACCGCATCGTGCCCGGGGCCGGTGATACAGAAGCACCCAAGCTCGAGCCGCGCAACCTCTTTGAAAAACGAGTGGCCCGCGACAAGGCCCGTCTTCGTGCCTACAACCAGATCCTCGTACAAATCCAGACACGTATCCGTGCTACCGCTGAACTCCCTGGCAATCCCAGCTATCTCCTCTACACAGTCCCACCCTTCATCCTCGGCCTCCCCGCGATCGACATGCAGGACTGTATCGTGTATATCGTGCATCAGTTGCGGCTGGGTGGATTCGAGGTGAAATTCACGTTCCCGAACCTCCTCTACATCTCGTGGCGGCACTATGAACAGGAGTATATGCGTGAGCAGAATCCCATAACACAGGCGATGAAACCACCTGCGCCCCCTTCTTCAACGAGCAAGAAAGGGGCGGGCGGGAAGCGGGGGGCGGGCGCGGCCACGGGCTCGACGCAGCGTGTCACGTTCGCGACAGGTGGGCCAACACACGACTTGTCGAATATCGGGGGCGGCGCGGCGGCGCCCAAATCCGCGGCGGAGTATGAGCCGCCTGATTCCTTTCTCGAGGGACTCCAGCGGCCAACGGCAAAGACGGGGTCAGCCACCGCCCAGCCCAATAGGACAGAGTCGGTGCTCGCGGAGCTGTGGAAGTTTTAGAGGGGTAGTGATTATATAAAGGTGTGTGAAGTCTAATACATAGAAAATGGGGCAAATCATCTCAGCATTTAATCGGAATAAAGTATCAGACCCGAAAACACCCTATGAATATAGAGGTGATGAGCCTTTTATGAGTAAAAAAGATTTGACATATATGATAGATTCAATACAAGAACAGTTAGATGCCGATGCTAGAGTAGTTGAGAAATATATACTTGAACACGGGATATGCTATTTTAATAATAATGACCATCTTCGTATAAAACTTGACCCTGTTAAATACAAGAATCCGTATGTTATATTACCAGTCGATCTTCGTCTAGAGTGTTTATTTAAAAATATAAAAAAAATAACATTTACTTACACCCTTGTTCCTGGTAGAGTATGTCTCTCGCGTGTGTATAATGCTGTTGTAAGGGAAAATAGTGATCTATCCGTGGAGGCACCGCCAGAGCCGCTTAGCGACAGCAGGCCCCAGGCGTCTCTTGCCGACCACGACGGCGGCAAGGGCGGTCTCGTCAGCAGCCCAGACACCAGCCAGCGTTCCGCTGAAGGCGCTCAGCACAGCCTCTGCTGCCGCCGCTGACACGCCTGGGCATCCCTGCAGGGCCGCCGCGGCAAAGTTGCGCGGGTTATCGCGATTCTCCTTTTTTGAGACGGCCACTGTAGAGGAGTAGGCTACCGCAGCTGGATCCGTGGCTAAGAAAACGCCGCTATCCTCGGCCATCTGTGCCGCCAGAAGGCGGCAGACCCGCGCCGTATCCTCCAGGCTCACCGTGTGTATAACGGCTACGCCGTAGCGCAGCATCAGCCGATTCAAATATTTCTGGAGCGTGTCTCGGGTGAGTTTCCCCCAGAGTCGATCCATCTCTCCCTCTATCACATAGAGCGGTCGCGCCCCCTGCTGCTGACAATACGTGGTGAGGCGCGTCCGCTGTTCTCTATAGCGCCCGTCCATAATGGACGCCTCGAGATCATCCGTGGATTTACGCTCTATCACGAGGCCGCCTGTGCGGATATTATCTCCGTTCATCCCTATCCAGATATCGCCAACAGGGAGCGTGCGCGTCGGCCAGGGACTTAAGAGAGGAATCAAGTCTCTCTCGCGTGTATCTATAAGGGCTACAGGCTGCATCTCTTGCTCAGCAAGGTCGCGGCAGTTTAGGTCGCGCACACGCCAGCTACCCCATATTCCGACAATGTAAATTACAAAATATATTAACTCTAATAAGAAATGCCCAGAAGATATAAACGGTCCAATACTTCCAAAGCGGCCAAATCGTCCAAAGCATCTAATGCGTCCAATGAGAATAACATAATAGAAGCAATAGATGGTAATGATGTAAACAGACTACATGAACTACTTAAAATACCAGGCATTGTAAATAAACCCTTTATTAACTTGCCTGGTAAAGAGGGAAGAAAACTAACTCCATTGATGTATGCTGCGTATAAATCGCAATATAGTAATATTCTTAGAAGAATCTTAGATTTTGGAGCTGATGTGAACGCAGTAGATACAAAGGGAAATACAGCAGTTATGTATGCTATAAAGGCAAAAGACACAAACAATATTTTTACATTTGTCAATAATCTTATAGTAGCTGGTTCTGATATAAATATTGCCAGAGCAGACGGGATGACCCCTCTTATGCTAGCTATAAAGAAGAACACTCGTTCAATAATGTCCACACTTATAGATAGTGGTGCAAATCCAAATGCGGTTGATAAACAGGGAAGGACTCCTCTATGGTGGCTTATATGTATGAATAAAGACCCACCTCAACATATCCTTTATTCATTAGTAATACATGGCGCTGATTTGAACGTCCTATATAAACCGGACAATTTACCTAAAATGACACCACTAATGTATGTAATCAATTCAGGCGATTATTATACTGCTAAGAAGCTTATCGAATATGGAGCAGATATAAATATTCCTGATGAAAATGGGATAAAACCTTTAGATTTAGCACTTGAAAAAAAGAATGCTTCTAATACGAGTTCCACTTTTTATAAAAGCCTGATAACCCTATTGAAAAATCGAGGTGTATCAAAGGAGAAGCAAGCGAGTTTGATTAGGCCGTGGAAGGGTTTCACGCGTTCCGATATTTCGAAACTAGATACTATTTTTGAGGATAATGCGAATAACTATTCGTGCTGCCCTGTCTGTTTGGAGTACGTTGAACGTTCTGAAGCGTGTATGTACATGAAGCATAACTGTACAGCCTCTGGAAAATATTATCATGAATCACTTTATCGTGAATATAAGAATCCTGAAGGATTTATTAGCTGGTGTACTATATGTGGTAGAATCGCTGATAAGCACGCTCACTATAAAGCAGCAACTTCAGGAAGTTTAAAGCCTGGGCTGCTTATGATTCAAGGCCGTGATCCATTTGCGGCTGACTGTAGAGGAAATGGTGGCGGGGGTCTCCCTGAAAAGCTGGCACGCTTTAGAAAACTGCGAGAAACGGCTTTATGGCTTCAAGGCATAGTAGGTAAGGTTACACATATTTTCGCAATGAATAAACTCGTAGAAGATAGTTGGGATGGGCCACTTTTAAATAATCCGAAATTGGATAATATCGCGAAAACTAAGAAGTGGGATGTTTCCCTTGACGACTTTCCGCAAAATGTGGCAGTAAATGACTCCAAAGTTCGAGTTGCCAATGTAGAACGGCCGGCTGCAGACAAGGCCCTTGTTCCTGTGGTTATGGGAACGGGAATGAATATCGTGGGAGATGAGGGGCCTCTCATTAAATTCCGTCATAGGCAGCCAAATGGTTCTATAAATGAGCACAAGGATGGACTCATAACAGAGGCGTCTCTCAAGGAGTTCCTCGAAGGAGGAGTGAAATCATCCTACGAGGAAAAGTTTGGCTACTGTTATATGTATCCTGGAAGTTGTAAGGCACGGTTATATCCTGAAGAGGTGAAGGGATACGTGCCTGATGCTCTATATCAGGAGTATAAGGAGAAATTCAATCAAAAGTTTGGTGGCACTAAGGGGGGTGGAAGTCCACGTGCTAGCTCACGCAGATCTCCTCGTGGAAGTCCAAAGAGAAACACAACGCGGCGGCACAATAACGCGCCTAGGGCAAATATCTTTGTCGAGGCAGCAGACGCCGTGTGTGTGATACCGACGCCCACCTCATCGGCCCGCTTCAGCACTCGCAAGCTGGCCGCCAAGCCTCAAGCAAATCCGTCCCCTCTAAAATAGATGTCACTCCCCCCTCTTCCTGACCCGGTTGAACCCACAACAGCAAACATTGCACGTGTCAAGGTCAATCTCGAAAACTTGCAGCGGTTCAATGACCAGCTATACACCTACACCATCTCCAAATGTAACAATGCCTTCGCGCTTCTCACCCTCAAGGACGACAGTGACCCTGGGATGGGCACTGGCCTTGACCTCCTCTCTGGCGCCATCACGGGCATCTGTGCCGAGGAGTTCGGTATCATAGGTCACGTTGCCGCCGAGTTCATCGTGGGCCGCCTCGAGGAATATGCCACCTCCAAACCGCCCTCTCTTCTTGCCCAGTATTCCAGCTATATTACGCGCACCCAAACAACCTCTATACAACTCGACACGGACCTCGACAAATACCATAGTGACCCAGTAACGTATTGGTATCAAACATTTTCTGGAACGGTGAGTACGCCCTGGGGCCCGCAGACATATGGCTGCTGCCTTGGGCAACTGGCCGCCATCGATTTTCCGCCAGAGACCAATCCGCTGTATATGTCGATGATGGCCAAGGCAATCTACTCCTATGATCAATACATATGGTGGATGCTAATAAAAGGGAACCTGTTCCGCAACGGCTGGAACTCTGGGTGGGGCCTTCCTCCCAATGTGCCGGCGAGTGAGATTCCAAAGGGGGATGAGGGCGCGAACAACTACTCTGACAACTATATGCGAGGGCTCCCAGCGCACCTGATGAAATGGGGCTATTGGACCGAGACGGACAAAAAAGGTAGAGTAACGGGTTACTATACCTTTTACGACTACAGTCTGGGCTGGACACCGAAGGCTGGGAAGGACTATCCTATTAGCGATGCCGCGGCCAACTACCTCTTTATAGACACGATTCCTGGGGTCATCGTGAATCCAGACGGCCTCTTTGAGCGCGAGTTCGTATTTTACGGATTCGGCCTCACACAGAATGGGTATTGAACGGGCCTCTAAACATACTCAATAGTCACCCAGCGTTTGTCCTCCTCCTTCCTCTTTGAACACGTGCAGGCGATTATTATATAAATCATATCGACAATATAGTTCTTGTGCTCCAGCGAGTTCTCGCTCACGTATTTGTTGAATTCGATGAAGACCTTCGTATAGTTCTCCATCGCGCTAACATAATCCTGCTCATTAAAGCAGCCCTTTGGTGTATAGTAGATCTCGTCGAAGCGCGCACCGAACCGCTGTATCTCGTGCATAAACTTCAGATTGTCATTCGCCTTCACGTAGGGCCTGAAAAAGGTATTGAGGGCAGATATTATGAGCACGGAGATCTGTATTCCCAGCACGGCATCTGCAGGGAGAAAGGAGCCAGTGGGAGAACTCGCAGTCAGCGCCGTCAGAAGGGTTATGGCGAGATTCAGCGGCGTCCCTATGTTGCTCCAGAGGACATAGGCGATATATTTGCGATGCCAGCAGACGTAGAGGGACCGGTTCAGCTTACTCTCGACGATCTTCATATCGTTTTTGCGTGCCTGGAGACGCTGCGGGTCCGTCAAGGTCTCGATGGGGACTGCTACAGAGGAGGAGACTGCGGAGGACGGGGACATGGCTTTCGTTATGGGAGGGGGTTCGGCTGCTGGGGCCTGGGCTGCTGCCTGGGCTGGCGGGGCGCCTTTGCGCATCTCTTGCTATAGGAAGACAGGTTTAGATTAGGGCGCGGACGTAACCCCCAAAATTGACCAAGCCGCCTTCCCAACACCGCTATAAAGCCCCCTATCCAAGATGTCCGCCAACGAGTTCCGTCCGCTCATCAATACCTACGACCGCTTCCTGGAGGCCTTCGTATGGAGATATTCGACGTCAAATCCCAACCCCGTCTTTCCCGAGTATCAGGCTCAGATCGATGCTGAGAACAACTCCTCTGACATACAATATGGAATAGACGACGTAGAGACTCTCTATATCAAGCACTTCCTCGCGAATATGCCAGACGTCCAAGAGGGGCTCGTGAAATACATAAAGGCCGTGTGCAAGTGCTGCAGATATGGCCGTGATGATTATTATTACTGCGATGGTGATTACAGCAAGTCGGCCTTCGTACGTCATATAAAGTTGTTCATAGAGCGCGGCGCCTCTATCAAGCCCTGTACCGCGTATCTTATGAAAACATTCGACCCCCAGTACCTCGAGGATTTCAGCACGATAATCGAGATGAAGATGCCGCTAGTGGACGCCTTCTGGGACGACCTGGACCAGGACTATATTTATTCTCTTACAGACTGGAAGACAATAAAGCCAGCGCACTGGGAAACTATTGTAAGCGGGTTGGACATGGAAGATGGATATCCACTCACAGCTACCGAGAGAGAGAACGAGCCCGCGTGGTTCTATATGTATATGAAATACGTGTCGAAGAAGCTGAAAACGTTGTGCTAACGCCCGCCACGCACACCCCTCTTAATACCACTTATCGGTCGCCTCCGTGGGCGCGAACATCCTCTCGAGATTAGGAGTCCAGGCGCGGTAGTTCCATCGGTCCATCCGTGAGCCCTGTGCCCCCGCGCCGGCCTTGTCGTAATAGGGGTCAGTCGATGCAGCCATATCACTCGCGGCCTGTGGCGGGGCCACCGTCATCTCTCCTGCGGCAGCGACGGGTTCTGCACCGGCCGGAGCCTCCTCGTCGTCATAGACGACCTTCTCATCCTTGCGGCGGACACCAATGATCTCATAGACGTTGGTGCCCTCCTTGTGCGCCACTGTGGGAACCAGCCCCCGCACATCGTAGATATCCTTGATCAGCTGCTCAGGCGTCTGATTCTCAGGGTCGTACTTGAGAAGGTCCTGAGCCGAGGGGGACTGGTAGGTCTGCAGGAGTTTTCGTTCCTCCATCTCGACGGACGTGGTGTCAGGGGGGATCGCATTGGTCCCGTCGATGTTGCGAAAGGGCTGGGCCTGGTCTGGCACGGTCGGCGTAGCATTGGCGAAGCTCTCGCGCAGACCCGCTTGGAACTGGGCTGAAGAGTGAGGCAGACCGGCCCAGTCCATTGGACGCTGGGACATCAGTTTTGTCCGCAGAGCCTTGGAGAGTTCTTTATCAGTCTCGTTCTCAAACACGTAGTTGTATTCGTAGTCATCGAGGGACTTGATTTGCTCTTTTGCAACTGGATCAAGTGAAGAGCTGTCAAGGGTTACCCACGTGAGCGAGGACCTCGACTTTGGTTTTCCTTCGTTTCCCTTGTCCTCCTCTTGTGCTCGCCGGCGCTGTTGGCGCTCCTTTGCGGGTGTCAGCGATGACCAGTTTGAGCTCGGGCTCTCCATCAACACCCGGCTTTCTGTGCGTTTTTGCTGGACGGGATCTACAAAGGCGGGAGGGACTGGACGCTCGTCCTCAGGAGGCACAGGATATAGTTCCCCTGCGGTGGCGGAGCCAGCCCCTGCGGCTGCACCCGTCGAGCCAGCCCCTGCGGCCGAGCCCTGGAACCCCTCGCTACGAAGATACTCGCGTCCGCCGAAATAGAGGAACGCGTATGCAAAGAGTATAACTACAAAAAGTATGCCGAATAGTTTTTGTCCGTCCATCTGGTATGACCCTTCTTCCTATTGAGGGATGCTAAAAAGGAATCTGACTATACGATAGGATGGTGAAAGCAATGGCTGGCGGTGTGCCTACAAAGAAAGCAAAGAAGAGAGGGGCAAAAGCGGCCAAGAAGACCGCGAAGAGAGGAAAGGCGTCGGCAGCGACCTCGGTAAGCAAGGCTGTGGTGGATGTGCGGAGCAAGAAGGATGTCTCCAAGCTGCTCGACATCATCAAAGGGAACAAGGTGACTCTCGTCCTCATCTACGCGGACTGGTGCGGTCATTGCAAGACATTCAAGCAGGAGATCTGGAGCAAGTTGAAGGAGATGAAGCATCGGAAGCTTCCCCTGGCAGAAGTGAATGCCGACGTGCTGGGTGAGACACCCTTTGCAAATGCCAAGATAGACGGCTATCCCAGCGTGGTTCCTATCGGGAATGATATGAAGATGGCGACTTTAAAGGATGAGTCGGGGAACTTCACGAATGCGCTGCCAAACACGCGGGATGAGTTGATGATGAGGAAACTGGTGAGCAGTGATCCTAAAAAGGTTATGGGAAATGGACAGGGAAATGGACAGGGAAATGGAAAGGGAAATGGAAAGGGGAATAACGAGAACAATGCGTCCAAGATATTGACGGCGGAGGCCGAGGAGGAACTGCGTCAATCTACCGAGAAGCTGATTGAGGGATTGAAGACAGATACGGCGGGCACATCTTCAGAGACTGCTATGGCCCCGCCAGATGCTGTAAATGATATGATTGTTGGTGATAGTCTTCCTCCTGAGGCTCAAGATACGATGACGGCTGCAGAGGAGGCTGAGGCTGAGCCCGAAGAGGAGGAGGCTGAGGCTGAGGCTGAGGCCGTGCCCGAAGAGGAGGCCGTGCCCAATGCGACTGCTGCGCCTAATGCGAATGCTGCGCCCAATGCGACTGCTGCGCCTAATGCGAATGCTGCGCCCAATGCGACTGCTGCGCCTAATGCGAATGCTGCGCCCAATGCGACTGCTGCGCCTAATGCAACGGCTGCACCCAATGCGACACAAGAGACACAGCAAGGGGGTCGTCGGCGACGCTCACACAAGACAAAAAGGGCTGGTCGCAAGATGCGCAGGGCCCATGGCGCCACACACGGCTCCCTATACAAATACCTGGCAAGCCGCAAACTGCACTAAAATTTAGTCGGCATCCGCCGCTCACTATCCAGCATAGAAAAACGTGACAAAAAATGCAGTTCTCAGTCGAGCAGTTCTCCAATGGCCGCATGGCCGTCAAGATCGAGACGCAAGAGTCCGACGCGAGGACCCCATCCCACTTCATCTGTCTCGTGGATGTGAGTACATCCATGGAAGACGAAAATAAGTTACACAACGTGCAACACTGTCTGAAGGTGCTCCTCGCCCTTCTAACGCCCCAAGATGAGTTCTCTCTGGTCACCTTTGGTGACGCGGCGAAAACTCATTGCAAGAGAATGAAAATGACATCTATAAATGCGGATACCATGAAGCAGACTATCGACGGTTTAAAAGCGTGTGGCTTGACGAATCTGTCGGCGGGTCTCGGTCTGGTCAATGATATCTTGAAAGAGGGGGCGGGCTCGGCCGCGGGTCCTTCGGGCCAGAAGCAGGGTCTTCTCTTGCTGACAGACGGCCACGCGAACCAGGGCCTCCGCACGGACCAAGAGCTCCGCGAGATTCTCGGCAAAATCCGCCAAGGCCATCATGCTCTCTCGGTGAGCATCATCGGATACGGCACGGATCACAACGCGGATCTCTTGAAAGAGATGGCTGATGACTGCATCGGTGGTTACAGCATTGTAGAGACTATGGAAGGGGCAGCCCTGGCGATCGGGGAGGCTCTGGGCGGCGTTCTCTCTTGCTGTGCGCAGAATGTGCGGCTCGTCGTGCCGCCTGGTACTACCGTGCTCGGCCCCTATAAAGTAAAGGAGGAGAGCGTGCAGGTGGGTGACCTCTACAGCGGAACGCAGACGATGATTCTCCTTGAGGGAGTGGCCCCAGGTGCCGCCTTGCGTCTTCAGGGAACCTATATGCCCAGTCTCGAGAGTTTCGACCTCGCCCCTCTTGAGACCGTGCATTGTACCAGACCGAGCGCTCTTGTGGGACTCACCATTCTCCGCTACCGCTCTGCCGACCTCTTCCGTAAGATCCGTGAGTACACTGGGCCGGCTCGGGCAATCAAAGCGGAGGTGGCGGCCTTCGCGGCGGAACTGGACAATCCTCTCTTTGCAGGGTACGCGGAACTAGTGCAAATGATGCGGAGCCAGGTGGAGTCAATGTACAAGGCTATAGAGGCGGTGTGTGGTGGGCGCAGGACGGTGCGATTTCACAATCTACTCGTGCAGCAAGAGGCGTTTGCTGTTCTTGGGCGTGGTGCTTCTATGCCTATTCAGCTGGATACGCCCGTGCTCGAAACGCCCGTGCTCGAAACGCCCGTGCTGCAGCGACCCGCCGACGAGGACCCACAGAGTCAAACGGCCTCCAGGACTCCTTCTGGCCTACCTTCGGCACCACCTCCAACCTACTTTCTGAGCCCCACAAGCTCTATGGGACAGCAGCGGATGGCACGGACTCTACAGAGAATGACCGCGTCCAGGCGGTTATCTGAAGAGGAAGGAGAGCCCACAGCCTAGTTGGCCAGTGAGCCCAGTGGTCTTCCCCCACTTGCCCATCCCCTTTTTAGTTGGCCCTCGGGCCCTGGGCCGCGCGCGAAAAAATTGGTATGCGCTTTTACTACCCCCCTCCCCTACGGCAGAACAAGTAGAATGGAAAAGACAAAGACAATCTTTCATATCCTCGATGCATTCGCGCAGGATCTCGAGACGGGGTCCAAGATAATCCCCGCTGGAAGTGGCGAGTTGCTGTTCGACGAAGAGGCGGCTGCGGGCAAGGCTAAGACCAAGAAGACCCAGAGTACCGAGGCCGCCGAGACGGACCCGAGCAAACTCCGAATGAACATCTTCCTCTTCGGAACCACTGCAGAGGGCACATCCGTCCGCGCCCGTATCCATGGATTCCAGCCGTTCTTCTTCGTGCGTCTCCCTGACTCCTCGGCCAAGACACGTTCCATCTTTAAAAACAAGCTCGACAGCGCCCTCGAGTACAAACGCAAGTGGCTGCGCAAAGTCACCCAGGTCACCTTCGAGGATCGCAAGGTCCTCTTCGGATACACAGGGGGCAAGTCCTTCCCTTTCGCGCGCCTCACTGTTCCATCTATGACGGCTTTCCGCGCACTCAAGGGCTTCTTCCTCACGCACGACACGAGCCGCCCCACTTTCCGCCTCTACGCCGATGAGGATGCCCTCGAGGTCTATGAGGCGAATCTCGATCCGATGCTGCGTTTCTTTCATCTGCGTAATATCAAGCCGTGTGGGTGGGTTGAGACGGAAATCGAGCTCGAAGAAGGGGGCGCCGACGACTTGTCTATGGAATGGACCGAGTTATCGCCCTGTAACGCCCCACCGATGGCCGCCGCCCCCTTCTTGATGGCGGCGTGGGATATAGAGTGTTACTCGGAGAATGGTGAGTTCCCTTTGGCGAAAAAGGGGTATGACAGGCTGGCCAAGCAGATCTTCGCTCTGGCGACGGATGCAGGGCACGCGGCCGAGTTGATCCTGGGGGCGGCCATTGATCCTGATTCTCCTCCAAAGGGGATGGATGGGCTGCGGCACAGGGAGGGACTGAAGCCTGAGAAGCTGAAGATGGCCCTGGAGAGTGAAGTGTTGCAGCAGCAACTGGAGCCTCTTCTTGAGAAGCGGGAGGGGCTGGTAGGGCCGGCAAAGGAGGATCGGATCCAGAAGATCCGCGGACTGCTGGGCGGGGCTCTGCGGACAGCGTTGCCTCTGGCGGGAGATCCCGTGATCCAGATCGGCGTCGTGCTCGTAAAAGGTGGTGCCGCGACGGAGAAGCACATCTTCGTCCTGGGTACGTGTGATAAGGTCCCAGGGGCCATCGTGCATTCGTATGCCACAGAGACGAAGCTGATTCTCGGCTGGGCAGAGGCGATGCGCCGATGGAATCCCGATATTCTGATGGGCTACAACGTCTTCGGTTTTGACGAGAAGTATCTGTGGGAGAGGGCAACGGAGCTGCGGATTGCGGAGTCGGAGCAAATGCAGGCGCTGTCGCGGCTCGTGGATATGGAGAAGAAGATGACACTGGAGACGAAGTTCCTGTCGAGTTCGGCTCTGGGCGACAATACGATGTGGATGTGGTCAGCGTTTGGGCGACTCCAGGTGGATCTCTTTCACTATATCAAGCGGTCCTTCTCGTTGCCGGCCTACAAGCTCGACTACGTGTGCCAGCACTTTATGAGCGGGAAACTGGGGGGAGTTGATTTATCCCCAGGGCCCGCTGGCCAATGGCTCCTCAAGACGAAGACGACGGGAGACGCTGTCATCGGGCGCTACGTCACTCTGCTCGACGAGACTGGCGATGCGGTTGTGGAGAAGCTCCGTATTTGCGATATCCGACCTAAAGAGGGCTTGGTCGTAGAGGAGCCGACGGGGCTAGAGGAGGACGTCCTGGCCGATCTGAAGGCCGCCCTACCCGACGCTGTCAAGTGGGCTGTCGTGAAAGACGATGTGTCGCCGCAGGATATCTTCAGACTGCACCGTGAAGGCGGGCCTGCGGGGCGTGCCAAGGTGGCTGCCTACTGCGTTCAGGACTGCGACTTGACGGTGGAACTCTATAAGAAGCTCGACGTCTTCAACAATGCGATGGCGATGGCGAATGCGTGCTCTGTGCCGGTACCCTACATCTTCACGCGGGGCCAGGGCATCAAGATCGAGTCGCTCATCTTTAAAGAGTGCTATGAGCGGGAGCAGTGCGTGGTGGTACTACCGACACAGCCGCGGCCGGTCGAGGGGGCGGAGGCGGAAGAGGAGGAGGGCGCGGCGGCCCAGGAGGAATCCTACGAGGGCGCCATTGTTCTGACGCCGACTCCAGGCTTCTACTTCAAATCGCCCATTGGAGTGGCGGACTTTGCGTCGCTGTATCCTTCGACCATTATTAGCGAGAACATCTCGCACGATACGCTCCTCTGGGCGAAGGACTACGATCTGGAAGGCCGGTTCATAGGGTATTCGTACGGTTCCGAGGGGGCAGGGGCGGCCGCGGTGGCCTGGACTGACATTGAGTTCGACATCTGGGGCAACAAGGAGGGTGACACGCGCAAGCATCCTGAAAAGGTGAAGAAGGGGCTGCGCGTCTGCAGGTACGCCCAGTTCGTGGGGGACGCCAAGGGAACTCTGCCCGATATTGTGCAGAAGCTGCTGGCGGCGAGAAAGGCGAAGCGCAAGGAGGCTGAGAGGGAGACTGACCCTTTCAAGAAGGCGTTGCTTGATGCGGAACAGCTGGCGTATAAACTGACGGCCAACTCCCTCTATGGTCAGCTGGGCTCTGCGACGTTCAAGATCCGCCTGCAGCACTTGGCGGCCTCCGTCACGGCGTATGGGCGCAAGCAGATCCTGTTTGCCAAGGCTGCCATCGAGAAGTTCTATGGGGAGGGGTCGGGGCGTAAGGACTGCTCCGCTATGACGGTCTATGGCGACACGGATAGTCTCTTCATCACGTTTAACGTCAGGAACCCCACCACGGGCGAACTTCTGACCGGTCGCGAGGCCATAGTGGAGACGATGCGCTTGACTGAAGAGGCGGGAAAGCTGGTGACGTCGTGTCTGAAGCCGCCTCACGACTTCGAGTATGACAAGGTGTTCGCGCCGTTTATTATATTTAGCAAGAAGCGCTACGTGGGCAACAAGTACGAGGAGTCTCCCGATGACTACTACCAGAACTCGATGGGGATTGCTACAAAGAGGCGTGACTATGCCGGCATTGTGAAGGTGATTTACGGCGGTGCCATTCGCATCCTCTTGACGGAGAAGGATCCCGTGGCGGCGGCGAACTTTGTGCGGGGCAAGTTGATGGATCTGGCCGAGGGGCGCACGAGCACGACGCAGCTCACGATGACCAAGTCGCTGCGGGCGGACTACAAGTCGCCAACGCCGCCGGCGCACAAGGCTCTGGCGGACAGGATTACTGCACGGGATCCTGGAAATGCGCCGGCATCGGGTGATCGTATCAGCTTCCTCTATATCTTGCCACCGACTGGACAACAGGCCAGTAAGCTCCAGGGAGACCGTGTAGAGACGCCGAGCTATATCAAGCAGAAGGGGCTCAGTATAGACTACAAGTTCTATATGGAGCACCAGTTGATGAATCCGATTGCGCAGCTGTTTGCGTTGTGTGTAGAGGACTTGCCCGGATGTAAGGCACCAGGTGGTCGTGTGTGGGTTGCGCCGGCGGGGTCGAAGGCGCCGGTGGCCGATGCAGCGGACCGAGAGTATGCCGCGGCGGAGTATCTCTTTCGAGAGGCGTTGAATGCTTGTGACAAGGCGGCCCAGCGGAGACTGGCTGCGAAGTTCTTTGGAGGTGGAGGAGGCGGAGCGCAGGCGACCCAGGCGACCCCAGGCAGACGCAAGATAGAAACGGCACCTCCTCCCAAGCTGGAGGCACCCAAGCTGAAGATTCAGACCAATCTGAATACGTTCGCTGTGCAGGCAATCCTTCTTCAGTCGATGGAAAAGGAAATGAGGGCTACAAAGGCGAAAGCGAGCGCTACTGCGAGCGCGGCGCCAGCCACCACGCCTCCAGAAACTCCAAAACCCAAGAGAGGGCGCAAGAAATCGCCAACGAGCGCGACAAAGATTGTTATTGAGATCTAAGCAGCAAAAAGAGAATGGACGGAACACATCCAAGAACTCGCCTTGAACAGGCAGAGGCAGCAGACGGCTATTTGGCCGCGGTGGGGGCATCGCATCTTAATAGGCAGGCACGGGCGGGGTGTTCCTATGTCCCCTTTTTCGCCTCGCCAGACCGTGTCGAGAGACTCCTCGGGATAATGGACAAGATTCCCCTGCTCGACGGGGCCGACGTGGTTATGATGCACCGCACTGCCGACAATGGCTTCCCCCACACGCGCCCAGACAAGATACTTTGTCTTCCTGTCTCGCAGCTGGATGCAGATGAGGCCGACCTGGCCGAGACACTACGCCACGAGGCCGTGCATCTTCACCAGCGCGCCAATCCACACCCCTGGTACCAGGCCTGTCTGCGTGAGGGCTGGATGCCCGTGAATCGCGAGCAGATTCCGCAGCAGTTGCTGAGCCGTTGCCGCATCAACCCTGATACATTCCAGAGGCAGCAGTTCTGGTCGTGGGATATTTTCCACGTGCCTCTTCCTCTTTTTGTCCCGAAGCCCACAGGGGGCCCAGGCGCGCCAGGCTCCCTCACTCTCGCCGACGTGGTCGTCAAGTGGCTCGATCTCCGTGACGGCAGTCTCTCACCAACTCCCCCCTCCTCCTTTTCTCTTCGGTACGGCCCGCGTCCTTCCCAGCCCGAACACCCTTTTGAGCTGCTGGCCGTCGAGGCTGCTGCTGCCGGCATAACTTCTGCCGATGAACTTGAAAGGAAGCTGCGTACTAAATAGCGATGGGTGAGATTGACTTATATCCAATCTTCCAAGTGAATACGAAAATAAAACTGACGCAAGAGGGCATACAGGTTCCAGTCGAGGCCCTGCCGCGAGAAACGATAACCGGCGCGATCCAGTCGGCGAGAACGAGACACGAGCGCTGTCAGCTCGCCTACGGAGAAACACTCTTTCAAGGAGCGCATGGGGTCATTCGGCGAGTCGAACGGAGGCCCAGTATCTCGATAGCACCTCTCTGTGTGAAGAGCCCTATTCCGCGCGAGTTTTCCCTCTGCTCGGAGGCTATCGTGCAATGGCTCGCTGCAAATGCCCTCGAGGTCGGCGGCATACAGGGGGCCGTACCGCGCGTCTATGATCTCTTTCAATACGCGGGGGAGACGCGATTCACGATGGACTATATAGAGGGCACCAGTTCCGTGCAGGCGATTCTGGAATCCGAGGATCCTGAGCGTACATTTACGCATATTCTTGCGCAGACCGCGCTCATCCTCGGGTATCTCCAAGAGACAATACACCTCGACCACCGCGACTTGAAAGCGGACAATCTGTGGATACGGCCGACGCCGCTGCATTATCGGGTGCGGCTCGCCGGAAAAGTATGGAACTTGACGTCTCCCTTTCAAGTCGTCATTCTCGATTTCGGGTTCGCCTGTCTTGGAGGGGCGGATGGAAACGCGGTGATCAATCTGAGTGACGGTGTTCTGCCGACGATCGATCCGTGTCCAAAAGAGGGACGAGATCTCTTCCAGCTGCTCGTTTCTATCTGGTCCGTGCCCGCGATTCGGGCGAAGATGACTGCGCCTTTCCAGGCTATGCTTGAGCGCCTCCTCTCCTACCGAGATTCGGCCTACGATTCTCTTGTGCAAATGACGGAGCGATCGCAGTGGTCATATCTCGTGGTGAGTGACGCGAAGTTCAAGCATCCTCCCCTTGGATGCCTGGCTCTACTCGAGGCCCTAGTGACCTCGGCGGAATCTAAAGGGTTTCCATCGATACAGCTCAGCATAGAGTAATGGTCGATATTAGCATAATAACGCCGGTGTATAACGGTTGGGAATACTTGGAACAGTGTGCTACAAGTATTTTCAAGCAGTCTTCTGGACCCACGTGGGAGTGGTGGATTGGGATTAATGGGCACGGGGAAGGCGGTGGAGCGGCTCTTTCTATTGCGCGGACTCTGACGGCAGGTAGGCCCAATGTGCATGTGGTGAATCTGCATCCTTTAAAGGGGAAAGTGGAAGCGCTGAATGCTCTTGTGGGGAGGACGACGGGCTCCTGGATCGCCGTGCTCGACTGTGACGACGTGTGGCTGCCAGACAAGTTGGCTGCACAGTGGGCGGCCATACAGGGTCCAGCGGCTGGGGCGGCGGTTGTGGGTACGCACTGTCGCTATATAGGAGATGTGAGCGGGGCGGGACCGGTGCTGCCTACAGGCTGGATTGCTCGAGAGGAGGTGATGCGGGTGAATCCCATTATCAACTCGAGTTCTCTTGTGCGACGCGAGGAGGCGTGGTGGGTTGATCGGTGCGGCCTGGAGGACTATGATATGTGGCTACGGATTGCCGCGGGGTCCGCAGGTTCGAGGCTGTACAACGTGGGTGCTTCTCTTGTCTTGCATCGCATCCACGCGGGTTCCGCCTTCAATGGAAAAGGAAAGCAGGATGTGAGTGGTCTGCGTGACTACTGGCGCCCATCCTTTTCTGGGGATCTAGCAACGGTTGTCTCCGCCTTTTACGCGATTCCCAGCAAGTTTCCTCGAGAACAATACATTGAATGGATTGCCGCATTCTGGACACAGACCTATTGCCCCCTCGTATTCTTCACGTCACCTCCGCTAGTTCCTACCTTTGAAGATCTCTTGAAAAGGAGGCCTGGTCCAACACGTGTAGTGGGCATTCCGTTTCAAGAACTGGCCGCTTTGAAGAAACTGGCTCCAGAGGCGTGGGTGCTAGCACGAGAGATCGATCCTGAAAAGGGGACGAATCATAGTCCTGAACTTTTTGCCATATGGTACGAAAAGAAGGAGTTCGTGCTACGGGCTATCGAACTCAACCCGTTCAACAGTAGCCGCTTTGTCTGGTGTGACGCAGGAATCTGTCGGTATGCAGCCTGGATTCCGCAGCTCGCTCAGCGATTCGCCCTCGAGTCACAGGTGCCGGCGGGCAAGATGCTTGTCCTCACTATTGATCCCTTTAAAGAGGAGGACGTCGTGCCGTCCGCCGCCGATGGTATCAAGGGGGACTTTGGTCTCCGTAACTCTGTAGGAGGCGGTATTCTTGCGTCCGATGCCGAGGGCTGGAAGACCTGGAGCGCGGCATATGACGCAATGCTGATGCGATATTATCTGGCCGGTCGCTTCATAGGGAAGGACCAGAATATAATGGGCTCGATGATACTGGAGCGGCCCGAGTTGGCTGTGACTGTGCCGCGGAATCCTAGGCTTTCACCGCAGCAGTCTTGGTTTTCTCTTTTATTTTATCTAGCAGGCCTCGAGCCCGTATAAGTGTCTTGGATCGGTTAGCGGCGGCAGCACGGGCGCGGCTGCGTTGGTAGGTGGCCTGGGCCTGGGCTGTCTTGCCTCCTCCCCTCACTACCGGCGTAACCTCTCTTGTCTCCACCATTTTCTGCAGAACCTCTGGAATAGAAAACAAGGTACCGAGTGCCTTCTGTTTCCCAAGAACATTGCCTATTCCATAATAAATGGTATATGTTGTCTTGTACGCAAACTGATATCCGCGCACATACTCGTTTGATGAGTCTTCCATCTGACCACCCTTTTGATTTCCCTTTTGATTTCCCTTTTGATGAGGCAAACAATCTGGATATACTTCTTCAAGTGTCAGTCCCTCGCTCTCAACCTGTCTAATAACTTCATTGCAAAACTCCTGCTTTGTAACGGCCTGCACTTCGTTTTGAAGTTGCTGCATTTGAGATACGAGACTGAAGTCTATCTTCTTCATAGCTGCCCTTAGTTCCGTTTCAGACTGAAGAACCTTGGTCGTTAATCCAAACATTCTTAGAGTCTCTATTTCACCGTTATTCAACCCATCCCTTAATCCATCGACCTTTGCACGCACCTGACCATCGTATATACCTCTATCGTATGCTGTCATTGGTGCATTTGTTCTTGGTAGAGGGGCAAAAGGGGGTTGAGGTGTTACGGGTTCTGTATCGGGCTCAGTGGGTTCGGCCTCGGGCTCCAGGGGCGGGAACGAAGTGTCTCGTAGATCCTCCATACCCAGGGGGGCTAGTGGATCAAACTCAGTATCGTATGAGAGCATCGGTGATATTTCATTCACCTTAGCATTCACTTTCAAGAAAGTGCGTTTCAGAGCTCCCTCTCCATATACATTCGTCTCGTTATATGCCTCTGCCTCTGCCTCTG
>Ga0068872_10000264_pt1 | contig 44706 bp, 35 predicted proteins | sample NOAtaG_7_FD_66441 | JGI IMG/M metagenome (GOLD analysis project Ga0068872, IMG submission 66441) | Freshwater lake microbial communities from Lake Erie, under a cyanobacterial bloom - NOAA_Erie_Diel1S_2200h metaG | ecosystem: Environmental > Aquatic > Freshwater > Lake | place: USA: Ohio, Lake...
GAATTAAAATTGTTAGGCTCTGTTCTTGGCAAATTTGTGAACGTTGGCGTTATTGCCATCATGGTAGTGTTTCAACAAGAGATCAGAAAGTTCTTGTTATATATAGGTTCCAATGAATTTTTAAAGAATCGAAATTGGAAGAACCTATTAACATTCAGCAACACTCTGCAAAACGATCTATACCTTGATATTAAAGAGGTATCTGAAGCTTGTTTTAACATGAGCGATACAAAAACAGGAGCGCTTATTATTGTTTCTCGACGAAGTGATCTTAAATTTTATATTCAAAGTGGTACACCAATAGATTCCTTAGTGAACAGTAAAGTCATTGAGAACATATTTTTTAAGAACTCCCCTTTACACGATGGCGCAGTGATCATAAAAGAGAATAGAGTAGTGGCTGCTCGCTGTGTATTACCGGTTACAGAAAAGGAAAACTTCCCGGCTCATTACGGCATGCGTCACCGCGCCGCAGTTGGTGTTACCGAAGTTAGTGATGCGATCGCAATTACAGTAAGCGAACAAACAGGCGCGGTAAGCTTAACGGTTGGGGGAGAGATCAACGCTAATGTTAACAAGGAAAAACTCGAGTACTTGCTTGAGAAAAACCTGCTAATAAAAGGCTAATTTCAAATCAAGGGGCCGATTGAAATGGAAAAATGAGTACTTTTGAGCATGTTTAGAAATATTATTATTTTACTTGTTGTTGCATTCGGTGCTAATGCCCAAAGTAATTTCAATTACAAAAGAGATTATAACACTATTGTTGCTAAAACAAAAATTAGTGGCGATAAATTGAATTACGATAAATTATTGCTTCGTTTTAAAGCAAACGACAACACCCTTACCGATGCTGAAGTTTTGGCGCTTTTGATAGGTTTTTCTGCAAGACCGGAGTATATGCCCTATGAAGATCTTTTAGTAGAGCACGACATCTATAATTTAAATGCTGAAGGGAAATATGATGAGGCACTCCAAAAGGCGAATGAATATCTTGGTACACACCCTTTAAGTGTTAAAGCTATTTATGAAAAATCATTCTCGTGTTTTAAAGCTGGAAATAACGATAGCGCTAAGTATTATGTAAAGCAAGGACAAAGGATATTTAAGGCCATGACCTATAGTGGTAACGGAAAGACAAAGCAAACGCCAATATTTGTGTTAGGGCCTTCCGACGGACATGATTATATAATTAAATTCATTGAAGGAGGAATCGGCTTAACGAGCTCTATCAAAGATGATAATGGTAACTCCGTAGATATATTAGAAGTAAAACTAAAGGCCGGAGAATCGTATGAACTTTATTTTATCACTCAGCATGCCTCAGTAAAGATGATAAATGGAAAGGATAAAAAGAAATCGGGTAAATGACCTTTCCCAGACTTTTCATAAGAACATATAACACCTAAGTATACCTACATTCTTATTTGAACAAAAGACTCACCTGTGATAATCAGGTTTTGCATTGGATCGGTCGATGATATTGGTTAATGCCTCTGGGTCGTATTTACTAAAGATGTTTATCCAAATGGCTCTAGAGGTTCGAAAAATAATAGGCATCAATACTATTAATACGGTTAGTAAAGAGATCAGATTAGGAGCTATTTCCCAACCATAAAAATGAAAGACCGTGAAATGTACAACTACAGCAATTAAGGTTGTTGAGGCATGACTTATCATCATGGCCCCATAGTAAAATCCAACTTCATGCTGAAGATCTTCGCCGCATTCACTGCAGTAATGAGGCATTTTATCAAGTGTATGAAAGTTGTAAGGGTTTTTATTTAAGAATAGATCGCCTTTCTGACAACGTGGACATTTCAATCTTAAGATGCTGTTTAATTTGGATCCTTTTCCAATGATCTTCATCTCTCTGAACTCAAATTAAGCTTTAAAGCTTCAGATATGCTTACTTTGTCTTTGATCAAAAGTTGCTCAAAGTTTTTCTTTTGTTTAATTATAATTTGGTTGGTAGTGTGTTTCGTAATAGCAAAATCATACTCCGTAGTTTCTTTACCGGTTGTTTGAAGTGTGGCCAAAAAGTCAAGCTCTTTGTCCTCAAGTTTACGCTCTATTCTAAAGCTAAAATTCCAATATGCTTTTTCCCTGATCTTTAAACCTGAGAATTTTCGATTAGGAAAAACAGTTAATCCGCTTGTGTAGTACCTTATCCAATATTCATTGTTTTTTAATGTGATCACAAATTTTTCGGTAATGGTAATTTGTTGCTTTTCGCTTTCTATAGTTTGATTACCTGCCGTTACTTGTATATCAGCATCAAGCACTCTGCATTGATAATAACTTAAAGAATCACTGGTAATTAGTTTAGCCAGCATCGTGTTTTGTGTTTTTTCATTGAACACACCTTGCGCAAAAGCAATGTTAATGGATAATGAAAGTATAAAGACGATTTTTATCAAGGTGTGTAATTTAATGTTGCAGCACGGGGCACTGTTTTTTTGTAAGATCATAGTTTGATCTTTAAAAAACTTGGAGCGCTCTCCGGGTACTTGTCGTGAAACACTGCGTAAAATCCATAACCTGCCACCAAACCAATGCTTCCACCGATCACCGACCAGATCTTGCGTTTTTGACGCGCAGTTCTTTCATACCCTAAGATATAAGCGTCGTAATCTAGAAAGCGAGGGTCGCTTACAGTTCTGTGTTTGATCTTAATTTTCGTGATCCCACTAAAGGCCATGTAACCGTATGGAAGAATTGGCCCCCAAAATGTTCCGCTCATGCCGCCAACCAATCCAAAAACACCGGCAGCAATGGCGCAGACTTTTGGTTTAAAAAATCTACGGCTATCGTATTCGCCTTTAATGAATAAACCCATCTCTTCACGAGTGAACCAATTGAACTTTGAAGAATCTTGAGAATAGTAATAGTGTTCGCGTCCGCTTACATAACGTATTTTATACAATTGATCTAATTCATAATGCAAACGCTTGCCAGGTTTTTTTGAATCGTTGATGGTAACAGCTCCCAGTGAACTATCTATTACCATTTCACCAAACACCTGGCCATTCATTAAATAAATAGAATCTTTTACTTGCGAGAAGCTGAAATTTGAAAAGAAAATACTTAATAAAATAAAGGCAAAACGGGTAGAAAGATTCATGTTATAAATATAGGTTTTTTTAAAGGCAGAAACCACAGAGAATACAGAGATTTTTCACAGAGAACACAAAGAAGTAGACCCATTACTCAGCGACCTCTGCTAAACTTCAATGAGGCTGCGCTAGTGCCGCTGTGGTTTATACCTCTAAATTTGTATCTTTGGCATAATGCCTCGCGTACTCATACTTGTTGCTCATCGTCCCAATCGCTCTCCTAGTCAGCGATACAGGTTTGAACAATATTTACCATACCTGCAACAACACGGCTTTGAATTCTCTTGGTCGCCCTTGTTGAATGAAAAAGATGATGCCGTTTTTTATAGCAAAGGAGGGATACTTAAAAAAATGAGTGTTCTATTAAAAGGACATTTGCAGCGAAAAAGGGATGTTGAACGTTTTAAAGACTTTGATATTATTTTTATTCAACGCGAAGCAAGTTTTTTTGGGATCTCGCAATTTGAGATGAATGCGCATAAAAGCGGTAAAAAAGTGATCTTCGATTTTGACGATGCAATTTGGATGGCTGATACTAGTCCCGGAAATAAAAAATGGGAATGGGTAAAGGATCCAAAGAAGTTTGAAGTAAATGTTGCGTTTGCCAGTGTGGTGATCGCCGGAAATAATTATTTAGCAGAAAAAGCAAAACAATTCACTAAAGCTAAAGTTGTTGTAATTCCAACTACGGTTGATACTAACATTCATATTCCTAAACCTGAATTACGTAATAAAGAAAAGATCACCATTGGCTGGAGCGGAAGTTTTAGCACCATTAAACATTTTGAGGAAATAGTTCCTGTTTTAAAGGAGTTGAATAAAAAACATCAGGGCAAGCTACAATTTAAGGTTTTAGGCGATGCGCATTATACAAATCAAGAGCTTGGTATAAAAGGAATAGCTTGGAATGCTGAAACGGAAGTAAATGAGCTAAACAGTTTTAATATAGGCTTAATGCCATTGCCAAATGATGAGTGGGCCAAGGGAAAGTGTGGATTAAAATCTTTAACCTATATGAGTTGCGAAGTTCCGGTGGTGATGAGTGGTGTAGGAGTGAATAATGAAATTGCAGAGAACGGAAGTGCCATGATCGCAAATACGCAGAGCGAATGGATAAATGCGTTGGAAGAATTGATCAACGATAAGAATAAGCGTGAGGCTTTAGGAAAAAAAGGACGCCAACGTGTTATCGAAAAATATTCTGTAGAGGCTAATAAGGAAAAGTATTTGCAAGCATTCCTTGAAAAGGAATAAAAGTAAAAACTATTAACGTAACGTTAACCGCGTTTGATATTTTGAGGAAGAACGTGATCGAATAATAGTTAGATCAAAGAAAAATTTACAAACACCAATCTATCTCCTTCTTACCTATCGATCTTAAATATCCATTTGTTTTACTAAAGTGCTTGCTTCCAAAAAATGCACCACGCGCTAAAGGTGATGGGTGCGCTGCTTCAAGAACTAAGTGTTTTTGTCTGTTTATTAATACGGTTTTGTTTTTAGCGTAGTTGCCCCATAGTAAAAAAACCAAGCCTTCTCTTTTATCTGATAAGGTTGATATAACCGCATCAGTGAATTGTTCCCAACCTTTTTTTTGATGAGAGCCGGGAGTATCTTTTCTAACCGTTAAAGTGGCATTTAATAAAAAAACTCCTTGTTTAGCCCAGCGTTCCAAATTTCCACTTAGAGGAATTTCGCAACCACAATCACTTTTTATTTCTTTAAAAATATTGGCTAAACTCGGAGGAAATTTTACACCATCATTTACCGAAAAACTAAAGCCATTGGCTTGCCCTGCACCATGATAAGGATCCTGGCCCAATATCACCACTTTTACATCATCAAAGTGAGCTTGATCAAATGCCGAGAAGATCAATTTACTGGGAGGATAAACTTCAAATGTTCTTTTTTCTTCCTCTAAAAATTTCTTAAGCTTTTTAAAATAGCCTTTCTGAAATTCCGGGAGTAAATGTTCTTTCCAACTCGAATGTATTTTAGGATCGATAGACAAAAAAACTATTCTTTTACGATCTTAAATTCTTTTTTGCCAAGGGCAGTACTTATTTTTATAAAATAAATTCCGTTGGCTTCAGCAGCAATTGAATACTGTAATGTTTTTTGTTTGCTGGTTTCGTTGTAAATTGTTCTACCCCTTGCGTCAAGTATGGTGATTGTTTTTTCTATGTCGCTACTGGTTTCAACAACAATATTTCCTTTTGTTGGATTAGGGTAAATGCTTATTTGTTTTACAAACTCATTTTCTTCTTGTATACCCGTGCAATTTACAACAAGTATAGTGGTAGATGCCGAATTCACACATCCGTTAGTTGGATTGGTGTATGTGTAAACGGGATTAAAAACTCCAAGCGCTGTTGGATTTAAATAATTACCGGAAACGTTTGCTCCCGAAAACACACCGCCCGTTGGAGATCCCACCAACAGAATTGGTGTGCCACCAAAAATATGTAAACAGGAAGTATCTTTTTCTGGGGTGAATGTTACAGGATCTAGAGGATAAACCGTTACAGAAATTGTTTTGCTATTTATACAACCTAAAGTATTTGTTCCGCTTACTGTGTAAATGGTTGTGCTTGCAGGGGTAACTACCAATGTATTCGTATTAGCTGAGGTATCCCATGTATAACTTGTTGCACCTGTTGCGCTAAGTGTTGAGTTCTTTCCGGCACAAACTAAAGTTGGAAATGAAACTACGTTTAAATTTGGCAAAGCAAAAACGGTAACACTTATTGGCGTGCGAGGGCTATTAGTACATGTTGCAGCATCTACATAATAAGTATAATTACCTGCAGAAAGAACCGGAGTAACATATACGCTACCGGTTCCAATGACTGTTGTAGATGTTGGTGTTGAATACCAACTCATGGTTGCGCCACTAATGGCAGATAATGTAGTTGTTACGCCTTCGCAAAAACTTAAATTAGCTGGTACTGATGTATTGGTAGGTGCTAATGGTGCAGGGCAATCATAAAATTTTTGCAAGTAAGCATCGCCAAATAATCCTCCGCCATAGCTTGGTTGATGACTTCCAACAGTTGCAATGTCTGTTCCCGGTGTGCTAAACGTTGAGCCGGTCATATAAAAATGATAAGCGTTATCAGAAGAACATCCATAACCAACATCGTCATCAGAACCACCAAAATAACTTCCCCAGGTGCGTGTACCATTTGTTGAAGGATCAAATTGAACCATAAATGCATCCCATAAACCTCCGCCGTAAGTTGGTTTGTGACTGCCCGGTGTTGCGATCACAGTTCCACCTGAAGTTCCGGTGTGACCTGTCATCATAATATGTCCTGATTTATGAACTGAACATCCCCAACTTTCTTCATCTCCACTTCCGCCATAATAAGTCGCCCAATTTCGTGTGCCTGTTGTGCCGCTCAAACTTACAAGAAATGCATCAAATCCACCGCCACCGTAACCTGGTTGGTGACACCCAACTGTAGAAACACTATTTGTACTTGTGGTTTTGCCTGCCATGTAAACATTTCCTAAAAGATCTGTTTCGCAATCATAAGCCATATCAACATCGTTTCCGCCGTAATGAGTTCCCCATAAGCGCACACCTGCAGGATTAAATTTTGCAAGGAAGGCATCGAAACCGCCACCACCGTAAACATTTTGATGAGCACCGGCCGAGCCAATTACATTCGGAACACTATTATCTGTCCAACCTGTTACATAAATATTTCCGGCAGCATCTACGTGAACATTTCTTGCAACATCTGTACCGTTTCCTCCGTAATAAGTTCCCCATTGACGAACACCCGACGAATTAAATTTTACAATAAATCCGTCTTCAATACCTCCAAAATTTTGTTGATGAACTCCTGCAGTAGAAATAACATTACTTGTGGGAGCATCTGTTTTTCCAACAAGGTAAACGTTTCCTGCAGCGTCGGCCGCAACGCCGTAAGCAACATCCAATCCGGCATCACCATAAAATGTTCCCCATTGACGCACACCACTGCCGTTGAATTTTACAACCCATCCATCTGCAGTACCCGCAAATGTTGGTTGATGTGATCCAACAGTTCCAATAATTGTTCCTGAAGAACCAAGTGATTGTCCACATAAATAAGAATTACCGCTAACATCAATGGCAATATTAAATCCAAATTCCCTTACCGGCCCACCATAATAAGTTCCCCATTGACGAACACCTGCTGCGTTAAATTTTGCGATATAGGCATTATCGGCTCCACCACCATAAATAGATTGGTGACTTCCAACTGTTGCAATACTTGTTCCGTTGTTGCTACTGGTAGTTCCGCCGATCCAAACATTTCCATTCGCGTCAACGGCATTGTTCAAGGCAGAATCTCCACCATTACCGCCATAATAAGTTCCCCAAATGCGCACACCCGGATCTATCACTAAAGGTAAAAGAGGATCAATATTTTCTATTTCAAAAGAAACAATGTTGCCTTTAATATTCCATTTACTTTTTAATTCTTTGCCGTTTTGTGTGACGTAAGGTGCATCTTCTACAATTTTTCCTAGAGGTGTTTCAACGATCAATTCTCCAAGGGAATTGATGGATAACTTAGCGCCTTTGATCTCAACTTGAATTTTGTTATGATTAGCACCGGCATCTACTAAATAATCATATTTTAAATGTCCATCCTTATGATACCAACGTGCGTCAATACCTTTATAAATACTTTTGTAGACAACCTCTTGATATGTTTTAACATCAAACACGCCATTGGGGCAAGTAGTTAAATAAAAATTTGAAACACCTTCTGTTGGAAATCTTTTCTCAACTATTGGATCGGTATTTGAATTCAACCAATTAGCATCAACGCGGTAAATAGTAGTTTGAGAAGGGAGTTTTATTTTTTTGTTGGTTATAGGATCGGTTTCTTCTGTCCATTTATCGGTGCGAAATTGCTGGTAGCTAATTCCGGTTTTACGTAGATGAAATGTTAGCGGGCCTTCGGTTCCTGCAAACAATACATCAGGACGAGGTTTATAATTCTGGTCGCCGATCTGTCCTTTGTTCTCAGTAAAAAAAGAATGGACGTTAATTGGGTTGGATTTTGAAAAGCCGATGTGAAGTGCAAAGATCAGCAGAAGCGATAAATACCCTTTTTTATTGGAGTTCAATAAATTTGACACTGTTAATAACATAGTTTTAAAGGTACAAAAACAAAAATGAACCTCAAAAAGTTTAGGATTTTTTTAGTTAAATGCTCTAAAGAAGGCGCTTTAATATATCGCCAAAGCGATGAATATCCTCAAAGGAATTGTAAAGAGGCACTGGGGCGCAACGTATTACGTTAGGTTCGCGCCAATCTGGGATCACCCCGTTTTCGATGAGTTTATTATAGAGGGCTTTTCCATAACCATGCGCCACAATAGAAACTTGGCAGCCCTGCAAGTCTTTTGGAGTGATGACCTCGAGGCAATTATTTTTAGTTTTATTAATCTCACCAATAATAAATTCAAGATAAGAGGTCAATATCTTACTTTTTGCTATTAAATTTTTCATTCCCGCCTCATCAAAAATCTCTAACGAAGCTTTACAAGCAGCCATTGCAAAAACAGGCGCGTTGCTTAATTGCCAGCGCTCAACAGTTTCAATGGGCTCAAATACATTCCCCATTAAAAAACGCGTTTCTTTTTTTGTTCCCCACCATCCTGCAAACATGGGCATATCGGTTTTTTTGTGATGATTCTCGTGCACAAAGGCGCCGGCCACACTTCCGGGACCGCTATTTAAATATTTATAACTGCACCAGCAGGCAAAGTCAACATTCCAATCATGTAATTCTAAATTTATATTTCCCGCGCCATGTGCTAGGTCAAAACCAACCACTGCTCCAGCCTTGTGCCCGGCTTCGGTAATAGCTTTCATATCGAACACTTGTCCGCTAAAATAATTTACACCACCTATCATGATCAAAGCTAGAGAATCTTTATTCTTCTCAATAGCTGATAAAACATCTTCATGACGCACATTGTATTCGCCTTCGCGCGGCGCTAATTCTATTAAAGCATCTTTTGGATCGAGGCCGTGGAATTTTACTTGTGATTGTAAAGCATATTGATCGCTCGGAAATGCTTTTGCTTCGCATAAAATTTTGTAACGTTGTTTAGTTGGGCGATAAAAACTCACCATCAGCAAATGTAAATTCACCGTGAGTTGATTCATCATTACCACTTCCGAATTTTTAGCACCAACGATCTTTGCCATTTTCTCTGTAAGGAATTCGTGGTAATGCATCCAAGGGTTCTTTGCTAAAAAGTGTCCTTCCACACCAAACTTCGCCCAATCATTTAACTCTTGTTGAATAGAAGCTTGTGTTGTGATTGGTTGCAGTCCTAATGAATTACCCGTAAAATAAACTAAAGGTTTTCCTTCGTGCTGAGGAAATAAAAAACGCGAACGGAATTCTTTTAAAGGATCCTGAGCATCAAGTTTCTTTGCAAAATCTATGGAGTTCTCAAATGTCATAAGCAGCGTAAAAATAAAGATTATTTTGCAAATTAGACCACATTAATCATATAAATCGGCCTCATCTGCATTCTATTAAAGGGCAAATCCTTACATTTGTACCCTATGAAAAACAGCAATTCACAACAATTATTCGAAAAGGCAAAACAATATTTTCCCGGTGGAGTTAATTCGCCCGTGCGCGCATTTAGAAGCGTTGGAGGAACGCCGGTTTTTCTGGAAAAAGGAAAAGGCGCGCATGTATGGGATGCTGATGGAAATGAATACATTGATTATTGCGGAAGTTGGGGCCCATTAATTTTAGGTCATGCAAATGATAAAGTTTTAAGTGCCGTAGCTAAAACCATGCAAAACGGCACCTCGTTTGGTGCACCAACACGTTTAGAAAATGAATTGGCAGAATTGATCATCTCAAATAATCGCTTTCTTGAAAAAATTCGTTTTGTGAGCAGCGGAACAGAAGCGGTGATGAGCGCTATACGTTTAGCGCGTGGATTTACCGGAAGAAATAAAATATTAAAATTTGAAGGATGTTATCATGGTCACTCCGATTCACTTTTGGTTAAAGCAGGTTCGGGCTTAGTAACATTTGGCAATACATCATCAGCCGGAGTTCCTGCAAGTTTTGTGAATGAAACCATCGTTGTATCATTGAACAATAAGCAAGCGGTTGAAGAGGCATTCACGCAATTTAAAGATCAAATTGCATGCATTATTATAGAACCTATCCCGGCAAACAACGGATTATTATTACAGGATAAAGCGTATTTACAATTCTTAAGAGACATTTGCACAAAGAATGGAGCTCTGTTATTGTTTGATGAAGTGATCAGTGGATTTAGAGTTGGTTTTGAAGGAGCAGCTGGTTATTATGACATTAAACCCGACATTGTAACTTATGGAAAAATTATTGGAGGCGGATTTCCTGTTGGTGCATATGGTGCCAGCAAAGAGATCATGGCAAGTATCAGTCCTGAAGGAAATGTTTACCAAGCAGGAACTTTAAGCGGAAACCCGGTTGCTATGAGTGCCGGCATTGCGCAACTCACCGAATGTTTGAAACCAAATTTTTACAATGATCTTGAAACAAAAACACAAACTTTAGTAAAAGGATTATCGGAGATCAAAAAAGATAATTTTAAAGTATTTACCATTGGTTCTATTTTTTGGTTGGCTTTTACTGAAAAGGAAAAAATTCAGGCTGCCGAGGAAATTGACGGCGACAGTATGAAATACTTTAAAACATTATTCCATCACTTATTAGAAAAGGGAATTTACCTTGGGCCAAGCGGTTACGAAGTTGGTTTTGTGAACGAAGCGCATACAGGCGAAGACATTCAAAAAACTATTGACTGTTTCAAAGCGGCGATGAGCAGTTGATCAAATGAAGGATCTGTTTTTAATTTCGCCTTGTCGACCAATAGTTAAGATCAGACCCTTATTTCTTTTCCTGGTTTTTGTATTTATTTCGCGCGCACAGCAACCTGCTTATTTTAAATTAGGCGAAGATCAGTTCAGAGGCGTTCAAATTTACGATGTTATTCAGGACAAAGATCTAAACTATTTGTTTGCCACCAATGAAGGCATTTATTACTTCGACTATTACACGTATAAAAAAATAGAGTGCGATAAAACAAAAAGCAGCTCGGTGTTTAATTTTGTGATCGATTCGGAAGGCGCTGTGTATTGTCATAATTTGAACAACCAAATTTTCAAGATCAAAAATGCGGAGTGTGAAGTATTTTATGAATTGAATAGTGATGAGCGTAGTTCAGATATAAGTTTAATGATCACTAATAAAAACGAATTAGTAATTGGTGCCCGAAAGATCATAATACTTGATAGCAAGGCGTCGGTGGTGAAGCGATACAATTTTATCAATCATTATTTAGGCCCTTCGTTCATGGCGCCTAATAAATCAATTCATTTTCATTTAGGAGGATGTGATACAGTTTTAGTGTATCATAACGATAATTTCATCAAGCATAAGATGAGAGTATCGTCGAACGCTTTAAGCAAAAATAGCGTATTGAAAATATTTGAAATTGATTCTAAGATCTACAGTGTTGATCTTGAAACAGGATCCTTGTATAAGTATAATGTTTCAACCTTTGAATTAGAACCTTTGTTGAACAACAATTTTTTCGAAGTGGAAGGATCTAAGCGAATTTACGAAACAGGTAAAGAGGTTTGGCTCGCGGGAACTTTGCCGGGGGTAAAATATTTTAATGGGGTAGAGAACAAATTATTTTATGAAGACCATTTTATATCAAATGTTTATAAAGACCAAGAAGGCAATATTTTACTTAGTACTTTTGACAAAGGCATATTGGTTATCCCGGATCTTAAAGTGCCCGATGTTATCAATTCATTTCGCGATGATCCGGTTACTGCAATTCATGCGAACACTGCATGCGGTTTGATCATTGGAACATCAAAAGGAAAGTTGCTAAATTATATAAATGGCGAGCTTCAAACATTAAAAGAAAGTGCTAAGCGGTCGGTAGAAGGAATTTACGGAGATGCACACGGTAGCTTTATTTTGCTTGATAATGGAGGCGCTACGTTTTACGATTTGCTTAAAGGTAAGATGAAGAATTTAGTGGGAGCGTCATTAAAGGATGCCGTAGTACTTTCGGAAAACACTTTTATTGTTGGAACAAATTTAGGGATCTATAGGATCTCTAAAAATTCGAAAGGTGAATTCAACTATAAATTAATTAATGGAATGAATTATCGTATTTATTCAATTGAGTTTGATCGTAAGAATGCTCATTTATATGCATCAACAGCAAACGGATTGTTTAGGATCGATTCTTTGGAGAACGCGAAGGAGATAAAGTTTAACAAAGAAGATATTTTTCCAAATAGCCTTTACGAGCATGATGGAAAAATTTATGCTAGTACTGAAAAGAACGGCATCTTGGTAATAGCTAACGGTGAGGTTGTTTCGAACATCGAAACTAAAGTGGATGGTAAACCAGAGCCCGTTAAAAAAATACTCATCGCCAATAATACTCTCATTGTAAATTCGGCTAATGGATTTTTTCAATACACCATGGAGGGAAAACTTATACGGTCGGTATCTATGGCGTTTGGACTTGGCACAAAAAAGATCATCGATTTTAAAATGTTAGATAATAAGCTTTGGATAAGCCATACAGGCGGTGTTCAAAGTATTGATTTAGATCTAATGCCTAACGTGAGTAATCCTACTATACGTTTCGACAAAATTCTGGTAAACGATAAGGCCGTTGAAGCCAATGAAATGAACGCGTTTAAAAGCGATCAACGAAAGATCCAATTCGTTTTTTCATCACCAACGCTTAAGAACATAAGATCAATAAAGTATCATTACAAATTAATTGGGTATGATACAAGCTGGAACGTTAATGATTTTGAGGCAAACCGCGTAATATATAATGCACTCGATGGCGGAACGTATACGTTTATGGTGAAAGCTGAGAACCAAGGTGAATTTAGTAAAGTGGAAGAATTTTCTTTTAGCATTGCCCAACCGCTTTATGCGCGCTGGTGGTTCATTCTTTTTTCGGGTGCTGTGATCGTTTTATTTATAATTTTTATTTATAAATGGCAATTAAAGCTTCAGCAAAAGAAATCACAGCAGATCAACGAGCTTAATGCATCAAAATTGGCAGCTATTCAATCGCAAATGAATCCACATTTTATTTTCAATTCTCTTAATTCCATTCAGGATCTTGTTTTAAAGGGCGATGTTGAAAATTCCTATTCTTACATAACTACTTTTTCTGATCTTGTAAGAAGAACCTTGAGTTATTCGGAAAAGGATTTTATAGAATTTGAACAAGAAATAAAATTATTGGAACTCTATTTGTGTCTGGAGAAACTGCGGTTTAAAAAGAATTTTAGTTTTGAGATACATGTAGGCGATGTGGAAGACATCATGATCCCTCCAATGCTTATTCAGCCATTCATTGAAAATTCTTTAGCGCATGGCTTATTGCATAAGGAAGGAGAAAAGAAGTTAAAAGTTTCATTTGAACTGAACGACATGCTTATTTGCAAAATTGAAGATAATGGTATTGGACGCGAAAAGGCAAAGGCCATTAAACAAAGGCAAAGTAAGGGACATGAATCGTTTTCGGGAAAAGCAATTGGTAAGCGTTTAGAGATATTGAGTGATGTTTTTGAAGGAGATTTTGGATATGCTTATGAAGATCTTTATGATAAAAATGAGGCGATCGGAACGCGTGTTATTTTAATGATCCCAATAAAACGAAAGTTTTGATCCATTACTAAACTAAATCGGTTGATTAACAAACTCTATAAGCGATAAATTAAATGTGACACTAGTTTTACAAACAATGGGGAAGATAAAAGCCATATTAGTAGATGATGAAGAAAGCGCACGCGATGTGCTTCAAAATCTATTGGAACGTTTTTGTCCCGACATTGAATTAGTAGCCAAGTGTGAGAATATTCCGGAAGCTGTTGAGGAAATAAATAGGCACAATCCGGATCTTGTATTTTTAGATATTGAAATGCCGCAATATTCAGGTTTTGAAATTGTGAAGTTCTTCAAAGAAATAAATTTCCAGATCATTTTTGTAACTGCATACGATCAATACGCTATTAAAGCCTTTGAAGTTTCGGCCATAGATTATTTATTAAAACCAATTGATATTGCACGTTTAAAATTGAGTATTGAAAGGGTTAGGCAAAGACAAAACAGTTTGCAACAAGCAGAGCGATTAAATTTGTTGAATGATACCTTGGAGCAAAAGCAGATCAAGAACATTATTGTAAGCGATAAAGGCAATCAAAACATTATACCTATTGATAGCATCATTGCTATTGAGGCTCAGGAATCGTATTGCCTCATCCATACAAAAGATAAAAAGCACACGGCAAGCAAAAATTTAAAACATTTTGAAACACTCCTCGAAAGCTTGCCTCAGTTCATTAGGGTACATAAATCGTGGCTCATCAATAAAGAGCACTTGCTTAATTATTCAAAATCTGAACTAACCATTAACTTAAGCGGAAACATTTCTGCTAAGCTTTCTAAGTATAAAAAGGCGGAGTTTGAACAGGTTATTTCTTCGTAAAATTCGTTTATTGCTAAGTGCAATTTATTCATTACTAAACTTTTTTTAAAACCTTCATTTTCCTCTATTAATTTGATAGAACATTTTTTCGACACTCAAATACTATGCAAGCATTGCTATTGTTTAGAAGACTCAAAATAGGAAATGAGAATCTATAGAAAATAGGGATAAAGCCTTAAAAATTTGCAGATTTTTAAAATTCACTATATTTAGAATAATTTACTTTGAGGCATTACTGTTCGACATATTGTTTACTAAGTAAAAGTTAAACATGAAAACAAACAAAGTTCTTTATATTACAACATTCATTGTTTACTGCATTTTAAACCCGCTGCAAGCACAAACTTTTGCCTGGGCAAAAAAATTAGGGGGATCAACTAACGATCAAAGTTATTCGATAGCCCTAGATGGATCTGGCGATGTTTATACAACTGGATTTTTCTCTGGAACAGCAGATTTTGATCCAGGGCCGGGAACTTATACTCTCACCTCTGTAGGAGGAAATGCTGATATTTTCATTAGTAAATTAGATGCTTTGGGTAATTTTGTTTGGGCAAAACAAATGGGTGGAGCGGTTTCGGATATAAGTCGTTCGATAGCTATAGATGGATCTGGCAATGTATATACCATTGGATATTTCTATGGAACGGTAGATTTTGATCCAGGTCTGGGAACTTTTACACTTAACTCACCAGGAAGTTACAATATTTTCATAAGTAAATTAAATGCTTCTGGCAATTTTGTTTGGGCAAAACAAATGGGAGGAGCTAGTGATGCTTTGGGTCAATCAATCGCTATAGATGGTTCTGGAAATGTATATACCACTGGAAGTTTCCAGGGAGTGTCAGATTTTGATCCAGGTCCAGGCACTTTTACCTTAACTACGGTAGGAGGGGAAGATATTTTCGTTAGTAAATTAGATGCTTTGGGCAATTTTGTTTGGGCAAAACAAATGGGGGGAGCAATAGGTGATAGAGGTATTTCTATAACTACAGATGGCCTAGGAAATGCATATACTACTGGACGTTTCCAGGGAACGTCAGATTTTGATCCGGGTCCAGGAACTTTTACCCTCAGCCCAGCAGGAAGTTATGATATTTTCATTAGCAAATTAGATGCTTCGGGCAATTTTGTTTGGGCAAAGCAAATGGGTGGAGCGACTCTTGAAGAGGGTTATTCGATAACCACAGATGGCTCAGGCAATGTATATACCACCGGATATTTCCAAGGAGTAGCAGATTTTGATCCGGCTCCAGGAACTTTTACCCTCAGCTCGGTAGGTAGTGACGATGTTTTCATTAGTAAGTTAGATGCTTCGGGTAATTTTGTTTGGGCAAAACAAATGGGTGGAACTACTAACGATGGGAGTTACTCGATAGCCTTAGATAGCTTCGGGAATATTTATACCACTGGATTTTTCGAAGGAATAGTAGATTTTGATCCAGGTCTTGGAACTTTTACTCTCAATTCGATAGGAGGAAATGCTGATGTTTTTATTAGTAAATTAGATGCTATGGGTAATTTTGTTTGGGCAAAGCAAATGGAAGGCACTAGTTTCGAGTATGGTCATTCGATAGCTATAGATGGCTTTGGAAATATATATAGTACAGGAGCTTTCGCTGGAAACACAGATTTTGATCCAGGTCCAGGCACTTTTACTCTAAGCCCGACAGGAGGTTATGATATTTTTGTTCATAAGATAAGCCAATGTATAGCGCCTTACACCCCAACCAATACCACTGCCATGGCAAATCAAGTACTTTGTGTCAATAATACTACAACGCTTTCTGCAACGGGTACAGGTACAATTAATTGGTATGCTACACCAACAAGTACTGTAATTTTAGGTGCCGGCAGCAATTATGTAACACCAAACTTAAGTTCAGGCACTTATACTTATTACGCCGAAGCACTAACCTGTACAGTAAGTGCTAGTAGAACGGCAATAACAATTACCGTTTCGGTTTGCACGGGTTTAAATTATGTTTCTTTGAATAAAATAGAAAATGAGCCTATTTATCCGAACCCTGCAAGTTCTATCTTAACTATTAAAACAGAAAATGCAATTGAAACTATTTCAATTTATAATTCTCTTGGCACTTTAGTATTGCAGGCAAAAGAGAAAACCTTTTCTGTTGAAAAATTAAATCCAGGAATTTATTTCATTCAAGTGAAAACTGAAAAAGGAACAACTATGAATCGTTTTATAAAAGAATAATACTTAGAATTATTTAGTTAAAAAGAGTCTGTCGTAATTGATGGACTCTTTTTTTTCTCCATTACTAAAGTAATTTGCCTGTTGCTAAAGTATATTGGCTGTTGCTAAAGAATTTGAATTTGGCAAAAGGGTTTTTTGGTATTATTATCTTAAAAAAGTATGAAAAAGCTCTGTTCACTTCTGTTTCTGTTAAGTTTTTGTATTATAAATGCCCAGGAAAGTCAGGAAATTGCCGCTTCTAAATGGAAGGATGGCTTGTATGAATACTATTACCCTAATAATTCTTACAGTATAGCTCAATGGACATTGTTTAAAGTTAAACACAAACTTGCAATAAGAAGGAATGCTAAAAGTAAAATTTCAAAAATTAGTTTAACTGGTGACCCATCTATTGGCGATTATATAAACTATGATTCTTTAGCAACAGATTTTGTAAGGCACTATACAAATGCAGGATCAGAGGATAGAAAATTATATTTTAATGGAAATTGCATTATCGCTTATCGCCTAAAACAACTACTTCCTAATCCTGAGATAGAATTTGAATATTGCATAGGAAAAAAGCCAGAAGACAGTATTAAAGAAGAAATTATTGCTTATTTGGAAAAGAGCATGTCTTATTACATTCCTTCTTCAGTTTCTAAATCAAGCGATATTGGTAAGATTACAGCTGTAATTATCTCGGATATTGATGAACTTTCATCGGGTACTTATATAGATTTGGGCTTGGTTTTTAAAATGAAATGGGGCGTGGAAGTAAAGTCTAAAAACTTAGGCGGTACAATTGATATTAAAAATTTTGTAATAAGTTCGAACCAATTGGAAAAAGACAAAACAAAGAACCTGTGGAAAATAGATTGCAGCAAAGCTATAAACAAAGAAATAGAAGTAGATGCATGGTTAAGCTACTATCCGGAAACCAAGTTTAAAACGCTTATTCCAGTTAAATGTGATACCGAAAATGCTCCGGTTCGTATTCTGTCTAAAACTTTTAATGAGTATGATGAAATAAGATATGGTTCTTGGAGTAATGGTAAACAGGAGATAAAGACATTGAAAAAATTGCCCGAAACAGGTTACGCTACTTATCCATTAGATTTGATAGAAATATATAGAAAAAAGAAAATAGAAACAGATCTGATAAGGGTAAAAAAAGACAATAAAATTGGATACACAGATAAAAACGGTAAAATAATTGTGCCGATAGAGTATGAAAATGGAACTATAGGTAATTTTGCCTATGGTTCAATTGCTGTAAAAAAAGGCGACAAGTGGGGCTATATTACGCTGAAAAACACAACAGTTATACCCTTTGATTACGATTTGGCATGGCCATTTAAGGGCAACGTAGCCCAAATTAAAAATGACGGAAAATTTGGGTTTATAAATCAACAAGGCAAATTAATTGCAAAAGCCATATATGATGAAGTATGGGATTTGAGTAATGGAGTTATTTTGGTAAAAAAAGATGGGAAATATGGGTATATCAGCGAAGCCGGACTAGTAATTTCTAACACAATTTACGATGATGCTTTTGATTTTTCTGATAAAGGTTTTGGCATTGTTGATTTGAATGGCAAGCATGGTTGTATTGATAAAACCGGTAAAATAATTGTTGCTCCCGAGTTTGAAAAAAATCCGGTTCAGTTAAATCCTAGTCTTTTTGCAGTTTATAAAAACGGTAGATATGGCGTTATAAAAACGGATGGTAAAATGTTATTTGATTTTAAATACGATGAAATTTATCCAACTGGTTATGAATACAGAACAAATGAGCCGAAAGAAAACTCAAATGTTATAAGGGTAAAACTAAGCGGTAGGTACGGGTACATTAAAGGGGATGGAAAAGTTTTAAGTGAGTGCATTTTTACTGAAGCAGGCGATGTTAGCGCTAGTGGTTTTACTATGGTTAAACTGTATGAAAATAAAGTAACCAAGGGGGGATATTTTGATACTAAAACCGGAAAGGTAGATTGGAACAGCGAAGTGAAAGACCCAGAAGAGATTGTAAGTAATACGTCTTCCTACTCAAGTGGTGGAGGTAAATCAAGCGGTGGTTCTGATAAAAAAACAATTAAGAATACGGGTAAAAATCCTTTGTATTATAGAACCAGTAGAGGTGGTGCTGCTTCGCATTTAAATGGAGGGAGCTCAACCACGGTACCATGTAATAAAGATATTTATTATTGTAATGATGATGGCAAAGGAAATCATACGGTTACAGGCCAACTAATTTCTGCATCAAATCAAGATTGTGGGAGTACTGTAACTGCGCAGGGCGGAAATTAATACTATTAACCATTCCTAAATCCAACCGTCCATTACTGAAGTTTATTGACCAAGAAAAGTAATACCGATTACTTTCACGCAAAATTAAAACTATGAAAACTAAGAACTATTTATTTTATGCTTGCCTTCTATTTGGAGGAGTACTAAATGCACAAGAAGATCAAACAGCTAAGGCCACAAAAATGGGCGAGGGACCATTTATGAGTTATGTAATTACCGAGAGCGGAGGCAGCTATACATACGGCGGCATCAACAAAGAAGTTTATACATTTAGTTTTAAGCCGTACCAAGGAGATTTTAAGGAAATAGTTGTAAAAGAATCCGAAAAAACATCAACAGATAGTTATTATCCCGATGAAGAAGCGTTTCCTGCAACCTATGTTTGGGGAAGATTAAATACCGAAACTTGCATGAGAGGTTGGGATTACATTGAAAGAAATAAAGAAATGAGAATGGTTGTGCTTGACGAGTGGATCTATATTCTTGAAAAATGGGAGAACAAAGATAATTACAGAATACAAAAATGCTTTAAAAAGGGCGAACTATCAGGCTTTAAGCTAACCAAAAAAGCATTTGGCGCAGCAAAAGAAATGGAAAGTGCTAAGCATAAAGAAACGCTACAAAAATATTTGGATGAAGCGTTTAAAAAACAAGCGGAGTTATTGCCGGCATGGAACGCTAACAACAAAGCTAAAATTGACAAGCAACAAGCGGCAAAAGACAGATATAGATTCACTATCGATTCAATAAACGGAAAATATTGGAGTTCTGACGAAGGGAAAAGAGTAAAGGCTAGCCTTGATAAAAAGGCGGGTCAAGCAAAAATTACTCTTGTAAATGATTTGGCAATAGACTTATTATTACGCCATGGTCAAGGAGTATCTACAAGATTAAAGCCGGGAGAAAAAAAGGAATTTAATTGTTCTGGTGACAAAGTAAGAAAAGGCAAGCCACGCGCAAACACTACAATCCAGTTCGATGACACAGATGTAATTTTAATTGAATCAGACGGAAAAGGATGCGGAGAGACAGTGAAGGCATCGAGTGTATATAAATAAAAAGCATTCATTTTAGTTTATAGAGTAAAAGAGACGAACAAAAAATTAAAAAGGCCATCATTAACTGATGGCCTTTTTAATTACTTCGTCGAAAAGAAAATTATCTACTGGATCAAGATCTTTGCTCTTTGCGAACGTAAGTTGCTGTTTAATTGTAAAATATAAACACCGGGCAAAAGGTTTTGAGTAGAAATTGTTTTTACATCTCCGCTTTCTTTTGAAATGATCTTTCCATTAATGTCATTAAGCATAACTTCTACAGCATTCAAATGATCACCGTTTATTTTAATATTTGTTCCTATTGCAACAGGATTTGGTGCTATAGTGAACAGATCAATTTGATCATCATTGATTCCGGTAACACTTGAACAAGGTCCAATTCCAACCTGGCTGTAATTTAAAGTTACGGTTGAGCAAAATATATCAAGAATAAATCCGGTTGAATTATTTGTTCTAGTAACATTAGTCGTATTACTTGTAACGCTAATCGCGCCTGTAGAATTATTAATAATGGTACTACCCGGTTTCGCAAATACAGCATCGCCTGAAGTGCCATTGATCGTTAACACAGCATTTTGTTCTAATAAGTAAGTTGAGCCGGATGATGCTGTAACTGTTACTGAAATCCCTGAGCATATCCAATAAACAGTTCCGGTAGCATTTAGAGATTGGTTACTTGTGATCTGAACATGCCCGGGTGATGGCGCAATGGTTACAGAACATACTTGAGCAGTTGTATAATTTACAACACATAAAAGTAGAAGATGTAGAATTTTTTTCATAGTGATTGCGAAGATAGCAATAAAAGAGACCGTGCAGAACTCTTTTTAACAAAAGAATAGATGAGATGTTTAATAAAACATAACTAACACTAACTAAATTGATATAGGGAGATCAAATTTTAATTCCTGCTATTAACACATCATCCACCTGTTCTAAATTACCTTTCCAGCTGTTAAACAGGTTCAATAAATTTTCTCCTTGCTGTGGCATGGCAAGATCTTTATTTTTAATAAGCGCATCACACAATTGTTTGTATTTCAATTTTTTTCCTTTTGGTCCGCCAAACTGATCGGCAAAGCCATCGGTAAATGCGAACAAAATATCGTTCTTCAATAACTCAATGGTATGAAATGTAAATGGCATTTCATTCTTTATAGATTTACCAACCGGAATTTTATCTGCGGAAATTTCAATTATTTCACCATTACGCACAATAACAAGTGGATTGTGGGCACAGCTTACTTCAAAACTATTTTTCTGTTTATCAAAGCACATTAATATGCAATCCATTCCATCATTACCACCCTCGCTTACACCTTCAATTGCTAAACTTGCAATTAATCTCGAGCGTACGTGAGCTAATATGTCGTTAGTTCTCTGAATACCTTTTTCATTGATGGCCTCATTTAAAAAAGAGATGTTCAATAAACTCATGAATGCACCGGGCACGCCATGTCCGGTTGAATCGGCAATTATAAAATAGAATTTACCATGCGCTTCGCACGCCCAATAAAAATCGCCACTTACTATATCTTTTGGATTGAACAGAACAAAATGCTCGGGCAAGTTTTTCTTGAGCATGCTTTCGCTAGCTAATAAAGCATGCTGTATGCGTTGCGCATAATTAATAGAGTCGAGTATCTCTTTATTTTTTTCTTCCAATTCGCTAAAAGCATGTTTTAGTTTTAATTCGGCATCGTGTCTTAACAATACTTCTTTTTTAAACGAGCGATTCCAATTATAAGTAGAGATCAAAAAACCGATAACGCCAAATATCATCATGTAGTTTGCTCCCGGCCAGTGCATTAATTTGAATAAAACCGATAGAACGATCAGAATAATAGATAGCAAATCTAAAAAGCTTAAAAGAATTTGTTTTTGAGTGAATAATAGTTTTCGTTTTTCATAGCGCATTTTACTTATGAGCGGTAGTCCTGAAAAAGAAAAAATAAGCAACGATATTACAAATTCAATCGAAGCCCCTGCAAAATGATTTCTTTTACTATAAATAGCAAACGCCAATATGATCGAACACACTATACTAATCATCAAAATGGCTCTATTCCTTTTCTTTTCAGCAGAATTAAAATAGATCAAAGTGATACCAATGGCAATGCATAAAATACCACCAATCACAAGGGCTCCCATTATTGGCCCTGCGTTATCTCGAAACGAATTAAAAGCAGATACTTCAAGAAGTATCATCAAGGCGATTAATACAACTCCTGTGGGAATTAAAGCTCGTCCTATTTTTTTCATTCTCATAATCAGCAATTTACGTCAAATATAGCAAAATTTTTATAGGTAATACATCAATGCATAAGAAAACTATGTATCTTTGTCCTAAGTATTAACTTATACCTATATAAAATGTATTCATCAGAATTAATAAAAGGCACCTTAAAGACCATCATTCTTAAATTATTAAAAGAGAATAAGCGCATGTATGGTTACGAAATTACTCAAAAAGTAAAAGACCTTACAGGAAATAAGATCCAATTAACCGAAGGAGCATTATATCCATCCTTACATGCTTTAGAAGCGGAAGGCATATTAACCACCGAAACAGAATTTATTGGCAAGCGCGTACGAAAATATTACAGCTTAAGTGAAGAAGGAAAAATACGAAGCGATGAAAAAATAAATGAGTTTGCCGATTTTATGAATACGATGAAAGCATTGTTGAATATTGACCCAAAGACAGTATAAAATAATAAATGTACCAACTCAAGGATCAACATATTGATTTTATTCTTAACGACATTAGTGCACGTGGCGTTACGATAGAGGACCTGCAGTATAACCTCTTAGATCATATATGTTGTGTTATTGAGAACAACCTCGAAGAAAATGGAGACTTCGAGAACTTCTATAAACGAACAGTTCAAACTTTTTTTAAGAAAGAGCTCAAGGAAATAGAAGAAGAAACAATATCTCTTATAATTTTTAAAAACTACTACACCATGAAAAAAGCAATGATAATTAGCGGAACCGTTTCGGCAGGATTGTTGAGCATCGGTTTATTTTTTAAGTTCATGCATTGGCCCGGGGCATCTATAGGAATTCTATTAGGAATAACCACATTAAGCCTCATTTTTTTGCCACTAATGTTTATCTTAAAAATAAAGGAAAAACAAAATGTTAAAGATAAGATCACTATTGGCATTGGTGCTTTTGCCGGAATTCTGATCAGCCTCGGTATTTTATTTAAGATAATGCATTGGCCTTACGCTAATATAATGATGAATAGCTCGATCGCGATCTTAATGTTACTTTTCTTACCGTTCTATTTTTTCTCGGGCATAAGAAACCCCGAAACAAAAGTAAATACAATTGTGTCTAGTATTCTTTTGATATCTGCAACTGGTTTACTCTTTACATTAATGCGTTCGCCCCGCACAGCCTTTTTAATTGATAAACAATTAACCGAAACGTATTTAAGAGATGATCAACTGTTACGTTTTGAAATGAATGAAGGAATGTCTATCACTGATTCAATGAACACTGATCTGAATAAAAAAGGAGCTGAGATCATTGAACATTGCGATCTGATCAAAAAACGATTCATTGAATTGGAATCAGAAAACGGAAGTAAAGATCTGCAAGCTGATCTGCAAAATAATATAGTTATGCATGAGCATACAGTTCAGGCCGGATTCAGAAATGATATGTACAGCGCATTATCAGAAAAGCTTGAAGCGATGGCAAAGGAATATAATGTCATGGCATTAAATGCAAAACGTTTACCGATCACTTTCGAATCGATTAGTAATAGCAAAGAGGCAAACTCAATGAGTTGTTTTGTTATGCTAAATCAATTAACCTTGGTGCAGCGAACTGTTCTGCAGAATAAAAGAGTGTTGGTAGCTTCAAAATAAAAGGTAGTGAACCAAAAGGATCGCGGCTCCATTCATGTCTGGAGTTGCGGTCCTTTAGTTTAACCTTTGTCTAATTACTTCAAACAGCACGATCCCTGTTGCAACAGAAACATTGAGCGAAGCAATTTGTCCTACCATTGGAATTTTAATGGCAACATCACTGCGTTTTAAATATTCACCACTGATCCCGTTCTCTTCACTACCCATAATAATGGCAGTTGCTTTTTTAAGATCGGCATCATACATTAAAGTTTCTGTTTTTTCGTGACAAGCCACAATTTGAATATCATATTCTTTCAGATAATCAATAGTTGTTTTTAAATTATCTTCTTTACAAACCTTAATACTGTGTAATGCTCCAGCACTTGTTTTAATAGCATCGGCATTTATTTGTGCGGCGCCTCTATATGGAATAATAATAAAATCAACCCCAGCACAAGCAGCACTTCGTGCAATTGCACCAAAATTTCTAACATCTGTTATTCTATCTAAAATTAGGATAAGAGGAACCTTACCACTTTCAAATACCTCTTGCAATAGATCTTCAGTAGAATAATAAACCACTTCCGATAAATATGCTACAACGCCCTGATGATTTTTAGTTGTTATTCGTTTCAGTTTCTCGGGCGGAACAATTTGAATAGGAATTTCTTTACCTCGCAATGCATTTCGAAGTTCATTATACAATTCATTAGATAAACCTTTTTGTAAAATAACCTTATCTATTTCTTTATCGGCTTTAATGGCTTCAATTACCGCACGCATTCCAAAAATTAAGTTGTCATTTTCCATTACGCTAGATTAAATTGTTTTAAGTGATGTATGGCATGTTTATGCAATAGATGCAGCCATTCACTGTAATTAAGATCCCCAAAAAACGGATTCAACACTTTGTTTTCCGGTTTATGCTCGTAAAATGCTAGAAATTCTTTTACTTCTTCCTCAAGCTCTTTAATTGCATCTTCTATGGATTTATGTCTTATTGGATGTGGTTCATCCGACATCAAGGCATTTTTTGTATTTGGTTTGAATTCCTTATCGCTTAATGCAAAACTTTTATATTTTTCTACCAACTCCGGCGGTGTATGCAAAGCATGTACAATTCGCATAGAGGCGATGGCGATGCTTTCCGACATATGCTCTATCATTCCTTGAGCTGAGAGAACGCCCCAATTGCCTTTTTCAGTACCATTTAATTTCTTAATTAAAGGGATGTACTGTTCTTTAAAAAAAAGTTCTTTCGTTTCCATATATTATAATTTTAGTCCTATTACGCAAACGTCGTCTGTTTGTTCGATCTTACCCCGCCACTCGCTAAAGAAGTCTTTTATTTTTTCCTTTTGAGTAATGAAATCAAATTTTGAGTATTCTAAAAGTAATTTCTTGAACATTTTACTATTCAACTTCTTATTCTCTTTGCCACCAAATTGATCTTTATATCCATCAGTGAAAAGATAAAGAATATCATTTTCTTTATAATCGATATTATACAATGTAAATTCGGTCTCAACATAACTTTTTCCAACAGGCATTTTATCACAGGGCAATTCGATCAATTCATTATCACGAATGATCACTGGTTTATTATTTGCCGCGGAATAAGTTATGGTTTTACTTTTTTTATCTATGTGTAACAAGCAAGCGTCCATACCATCTTTTGAATCATCGGAAGCAAGATTTGTTACTAAATTATTCTTTACAAAATCAAATACTTTATTTGGATCGACTAATTTCCTTTGAATAATAGCTTCATTAAGGAACGATATATTTAGCAAACTCATAAATGCCCCCGGCACGCCATGTCCTGTACAATCGCATGCAGCAACATATAAATGTTCACTTTGCAAGGCCGACCAATAAAAATCTCCACTCACAATATCTTTAGGCTTAAAGAACACAAAGTGATCTTTAAAATTACCTTCCAAATGAGGTTGGGTATGTATCAATGCGGTTTGTATGCGTTTGGCGTATTGAATGCTATCGGTTATTTCTTTATTCTTTTCTTCTACAATATGTTTTTGATGAACAACTAAATTTCGCTGCTCTTCAATTTCTGTTTTTTGAGATCTAAGTAGTGAATTCGCATTTTTTATCTTGAACAAAGATAATCCTGCAACAACTACCAAAAGAGAAACAGAAGCAATGATGATCATTAATATCATACGATGTTGCGCTTGCTCTTCTTCCTTTTTAGCATTCTCTAATTGTTGTTTTTCGCGGATGCTCTTTTCTTCTACTAATTTAATATCGCTTTCATATTTTAAGCCCATGCTAGTTACCTGCTGTGTAACTTGATCGCCCATTAAACTATCCTTATATTGTATGTGTTTTTTTAAATAGGTAACCGCATCTCCCATTTTATTTGCCAAAATATACGCTTCAGCTAAATATTGATACGTGGCATTCATCTCCAGCTTGATATTCACTCTTTCGGAGAGTTCTTTTGCATGTAATAAATTTGCAATAGCACTATCCGGCTTATTTAATTTAATAAAAGCTTTCCCTTTATTGATATAAACTTTCGATAGTGTTTTTTCTTTCCATCCAAGGTGGCCGTAAGCCAACTGTTTGTTACAAAACGTAATGCTTTTTTGAAATTCATTGTTAAGCATATAATAATTGGCAATGGATTCATATGCCCCCATTTTTGCATTGTCATCGTTTATTTGCTCAGCTAAGCGTACCACATTTTGCGCAATAATGATCGCTTCTCTGTATTGTTTTTTTTGTGCAAGTATATAACCTTTTAAATTACTTACTTTGATCTCATGCAGCATCAACTGATTCTTCTCTTTTAAAAGTGAACTGAGTTTTTGCACTTTTTTAAGATACACTTCTGCACTATCCAACTCATTCATAGTAGCGTAAATACTTCCTATTCGCAATGTAACAGAAATGTAAATGTCGTTAGCGCCCCCATCTATAAAATATTTGATAGAACGTTTGTAATAATCAACCGACTGCTGATAATTCTTTTGAAGAAAGAATACATTGGCAATATTGGCCATGGTTACGCCTTTATTGCCAATGCGTTCTTTGTGATATTCAGTGATAGTAAAACTATCGGTTGGAAGTTTTTCGGTTGCTTTTAGTGATAGAAAATAGTATCTCTGAGCAGCGCCTAAATTTCCGTCGGCAAAATAAGTGAATCCTAAGTTATTATAATACTCTATTGCTCTATCAAAATTTTTCAAAGAATCGGCGTAATGGGCAAGCTGCAAATAATATTTAACGGCGAGTGGGGTTTTCAATGCATTTTGCAAACCTACGGCCATTCCAAATGCCAAGGACATGTATCGATCAGGAAATTTTTTCAAATCATATTTAGTAACTAAAAGATCAAATTGGGAAGTTTGTTTGCTGTAATAGTAATTTTTCTTTTCCACCGAAGTTTCTCCAAGCCATCGGTAAAAATTTGTAGGGTAGTCGGCGTTTATTATAAGTGATTCACCTTTGTAATGACTAGTTACAAACGACATATGCTTTTCCAACATGGAATCAACACGCACAAGTAACTTTTCTTTTTTACTAATGTTCGATTCAAGTTGTGCATATCTAAGTAATGCTCTTTCCCACATAATATACATCCGAATAATGGAATTTGAATGGTTGAGGCGTTTTGCTTTTTCAAATAAGGGAACAGCAGCTTTTAATGAACGAGCTGGATCTTCATAATGTACATATTGATCTTTTACTAATTCGTAATAAATAATAGCGGTGTCGTTCTTTGTTTTTGAAATGATCTTTTGAACTGAATCAGCCGATCGTTGATTAAATGGAGATAGCTGTGCTTTTAAGCAGAAGGTAGCGATTAAAAATAAAAGAAGAGTATATCGTATGTTAGGCACTAAACAAATTTACTTGTTATAATTCAATTCTAAAACTTTATCGGCGCATCTTTCTCCATCCATGGCCGCGCTTACAATACCTCCTGCATAACCCGCGCCTTCTCCACATGGAAATAGGTTTTTTAGCTGGGGATGTTGTAAACTTTCGTTATCTCTTGGAATCCTAACCGGTGTTGAGGTCCGCGATTCTACGCCAACAATTAAAGCTTCGTTTGTTAAGTACCCTAGCATTTTTTTACCAAATTCCTTAAAACCTTGTTGTAAGTTTTTGCCTATCAGATCTCCTAACATACTCATCATGTCAACCGACTTTAATCCTGGCTGGTAGGAGCAATCGGGGAGAGAAGAACTCAGTTTTCCATTTACAAAATCCAGTAAACGTTGCGCCGGTGCAGTTTGCGTTTTTCCGCCAGCTGTCCACGCACTTTTTTCTAATTCTTTTTGAAATGCTAAGCCTGATAACTCGCCGTGCTTTGCATAGGGCTTAAAATCATTTAATGTTAAGCCTAACACAATACCACTATTCGCATAAGGATTATTTCGTTTGCTCGGACTCCAACCATTTGTTACAACTTGTTCGGGTCCTGTTGCACAGGGCGCAATAATTCCTCCGGGGCACATGCAAAATGAATACACACCATAAGCACCAATTTGATTCACTAAACTATAACTTGCCGCAGGTAAATACTCGCGTTTTTCATTTACTTCATGTGTTGAAGCGCAATGGTATTGAATACTATCAATTAATTCCTGTGGATGTTCAACACGAACACCCATGGCAAACGGTTTGGCCTCAATAAGAATTTTTTTGGAATCAAGTAATTCATAAATATCCCTGGCCGAATGCCCCGTTGCAAGTATCAATGACTGAATTGGAAATTCACTTTTGCCATTTTCTGTTTCAATGTCAATTTTTTTGATCGTTCCATTTTCTAATTTCAGATCAACTAATTTAGCATTGAAATGAATTTCTCCACCAAATTTTAAAATGGTTTCGCGAATATTCTCAATGAGCTGAGGTAATTTATTGGTGCCAATGTGCGGATGAGCATCCACCAGAATTTCCGAACTAGCCCCGTGGTAAACAAAAGTGTTCAATATCTTTTCGATGCTCCCTCTTTTACTGCTGCGTGTGTAAAGTTTTCCATCGCTATAAGTTCCAGCGCCGCCTTCACCAAAACAATAATTGCTTTCAGGGTTTACAATATGATCTTTATTGATAGCGGCAAGATCACGTCTTCTGTCTTTTACATTTTTCCCACGCTCAATAATGATGGGCTTTATATTCAATTCTAAACAACGTAAGGCTGCAAATAAACCGGCGGGCCCTGCACCAATAACATGGCAGGTGTTCTTACTTTTTGAAACATCTTTGTAGTCAAAATTAATTTCATCAGTACTTGGTTGCTCATCTACAAAAACCTGTAGGGTTAAATTTACTTTGATGTTTCTGTTGCGCGCATCAATACTTCGCCTAAGCGGCTTAATAAAAACGGCTTGATCTTTAAGTGATAGAGATTGTTTTACTTCTTCTTTGAGTAACTGCTCGTTAAAGGCAATGGCAGGTGTAACCTGAATTTGAATTTTTTGTTGCATGACGAAAGGTTTTTATCCTTTAATGAAAGTAAAGGTAGTGAAAAAAAGGAATCGAAAGGTTTTACTTCACACTTCTTTGTCTTAAATTGATGGCCAATCGGCACTGTCATACTGAGCGAAGTCGAAGTATAGAAACAAAAAAGCCGCAAATTTACTTGCGGCTTTTTTATCTATTATAGTAGTTCTTATTCTAAAACAAACTTCACAAATTTAGTTTGCTCATTGGCTTTTAGTTTCAAGAAGTAAACGCCGCGAGCATACTCGCTAGTTTCTAATTTTAAACTTGAACTTCCTTTAGTAATTGTTTTTTGCGAAACAACTTGTCCAATGGCATTGTAAATTGAAATTTGCATGTTATCATTTGCCGACGCAAATTTAATTACAATGTGATCTGTTGCAGGCACAGGGTAAATGCTTATAGTTTGCTCTAAAACATTTTCATTTAAACCAGCGCAAGGATCAACTAACATCGTTGCTGTTGCTGTATTTACACAATTATTGGCATCAGTGTAAGTATAAACTATTTGATGGCTGCCGCTACCTGCAGTACCAACATTAAAATTATTTCCACTTACTCCGTTACCAGAGTAAGAACCTCCGGCAGGTAATCCATTAAATGGAACTAAACCTGAACCTAAACATACACTTGTTGGATTTTGATTGAATGTAACATTTGGAAGTTGATTAACTGTTACGTTTATCACTTTCGATTCAAAGCAAACATTGTTTAATGTTCCTGTAACTGTATATTGAGTGCTTGATGTTGGATTTACAACAATGCTTGCTGCATTTGAAGAGGTGTTCCAAGTATAAGAAGAAGCACCAGAAGCGGTTAATGTTGCCGATTTACCAGCACAAATAGAAGTATTGTTGGTGTTTAAGGTCATTAAATTAGCAGGACACTGCACGTATGTTTTTCCAAAATAAGGAATGCAATTATAGGCTGTAACTGTTACATCAATAGAGTCAATACTGTTAACGGCAGGAAAAGTGATGTTTACACTTCCGGAAGCAACAATACCAGTACCTAAAATATTACCTTGCTTGGTTAAACAAACGATGGCCCCATTTTTATTACAATTGATAGCTAATTGATTTACACCAACAACCTCTAAGGTTGAATGTGAAACAACCATTGGTGCAGGAGCATCACTTCTTACGATAACTGAAGGATCACCAAAAATTGTCCAAGTATCAGTCATGTCCATTCCTGAAGTACCGTAAAAGTCATTCATTTTATACATACCATTTACGGTAATTCCACCAAACGAGCGTTTGATATTGTTAGTAATTGCTTCGCACAAAATGGTATCCATCATATCTTGCCCTTCCATTGGTTGATCCCAATATTGATTGATGGTTGACATGATGGTTGCAACGGCTCCAGTTGGTCCGCTTGCATTTGCAGCGCGTAACCATGTTTCAGCAAAGCAGGTTTGATTTTTGAAGTTACCATTTACACAGGCAACAGAAAAAATGAATGGCCATTTGCCATTATTTGTTAGAGCGTTTATTCCGGTAGTATTGAAGCCGGAACTTGCCCATGAGAAATCTGAACCATGACCAACATAATTGATAATGCTTACACCGGTATTGATCTCAGCCGCTATCATTGCCGACGAGGGATTCCCAGCCGCGTCTGCCACGCCTTGTGAACCATCATACATCTCTGCAACATTGGTGTAGGTATAAGCTAATAATTGTCCGCGAATAGAGCGCATGTGCTGATAGTCAATTTGATTATCGTTACCCGGTCCTTGATCGGAAGCAATACCCATACCTCGCTTGTACCAAGGTGCATTTGGCGTAGGATTTTTTTCGTAAGAAATAGTGCGATCTACCATGGTTGTAACATGTGTTGCTGTTTCTGCTGAGAAACGCCCAACCATGATATCCGGATAGCGATCGTTACCAACAATGTATCCATAGCCATTGTCAGAATCTCCACTCATGGTAAATGTCATTGGAGTGATGTGTTGAGCATCACCTACTAACAATAAATATGAAAGACCATTTGTGTTATAGTAGTTAGTAACATAACTTTTAATGGATGCTGTATTGTTTCCAACCGCTGAAATAGGAACAATGGTTGTTGGTATACCAATTTGTTTTTTCCAGTTCACAAAAGGTGTCATGGCACTCATGTACGCATCATTACAAATGATCAACATTTTTCCGCCTTCTGCTAAGGGTGGAGTAACCGGTAAAGACGACGCATTTAAGAACTGTGATTGATAAATGGTCATAAAGTTAGGGTCAACATATTCAGGCAATGTAAGCGCCGAATTTTTACTAGCATTTTGGTTGTAAACGCGAACGGTTAACTCAGTGTAAACGCGCAAGGTTTTAGTAACAGGATTATATTGAAATGGTTGAAAAGAAACAGCTTGTCCATGTACATCGCGAAGAATATATGAAGGTCCCCACTCAACTAAATTGCTTGGGAAGAAAGCGTTCTTATTGTAAACCGATCCTTTTGTATAAGGAATGTCGCTTATATTGTATTTACGAGACACTGTTCCTTTTGATGGCGCAACGTTTACGTTTTGATGATCAGTGTATTTAGCATCAATGATCTGGTAACTCATTTGAGCGCCCGAAGGAACTGCCAGCGAGATAGTAAATTTTGGAACATCCGGACAGCCTTTTTGCAAAACAGAAACGCCATAAGGATTTGTGATAACAAATTCGCCATTGGCTGGTTTTTTACCAAATGAGTTCACATCGATCTTGATGATGGACTCGTTGCTTGTTGATGAAATTAGCTTAACAGGCCCAGTCTCTTTTGCGAATAAAGAGCTTGCACAAAAAAACAAAGAAAGTGCCGCCGTGTGTTTGAATAAATTTTTGATCATCTTTTTAAAGTTTAATGTGAAATTGAAACCCAAAGTGCAATTATAAATTTAACGATTTTGAATATCAAAGTCCAGTTTTTAGGATAAAATTTTAACCAATTGGCCTCTAAAAACGGTTTAGAGGGCCTAAAAACAGAAAAACCGCTGAATTTCAGCGGTTTTCACATTTAAAAAGCTATAAAATTTTACTTACGAAGATCTAATTCGTTGATCAAATTGGTAGCACCGCCCAATTTATCTACAACCCACAACATGTAGCGAACATCCAAACAAATGGTTCGGTTAAGATCTTTATCGAACACTATTTTGTGACTTAAAGCTTCGTAGTTACCGTCAAAGGCCAAACCAACTAATTCACCTTTAGCATTAATTACAGGAGAGCCTGAGTTACCGCCGGTAATATCGTTTGTAGTAATAAAACCAACCACAATATCATTTGTGGCTGCATCTTTATATTGTCCGTAATCTTTTGCGGCAACCAATTCTAATTGTTTTTTTGGAAGATCAAATTCATAATCACCCGGTTTATATTTTTCCATCATTCCTTTTAATGTACAAACATGGCTGTATTTTACAGCGTCGCGAGGTGAATAGGATTTAACTGCACCGTAGGATACGCGCATGGTAAAGTTTGCATCAGGATAAAATATCTTTCCTTTGTTCATTTCCATATAACCTTTTAAGTAGGCGCGGTTCAGGATGGTATTCTTATTATTGAACTCATTAAAATATTTCCCATAGTTCAAGTTGTAATTATTAACGAATGTAGATGCTAATAAATAGGCAGGGTCTTTGTGTAAAGCTGCAGTATCTGTTTTATCTAAGAAAGCATTTGTTCTTTCTTTGTTCAAGAACATGGTATTTGTAAATACGTCTTGTGAAAGCGCTTTGTAAGTTTCTAATTTTGTTAGATCACCATACTTAGCTTTAATTCTATCAAATTCAGCTTTTGGATGCTGGCTTGCATCAACTTCTGCATAGAACATTTGCAGAACAGAAGCTAAAATATTTCTGTCAGAAGCAATGTTCTCTTCTTCCATGAATTTTTCGAACGCTTGTTTAAGCGCTTTGGTTAAATTAGCGATCTCCTCTGGTTTAACACCCGGTTTTTTTAGTGCAGCATCAAGTGCCATCATGTTTGAAGCGAAGGATAACAACGGCGAACCTAAAATGCCTTCACGAATAAATACGCGGTGTTCGGCGTACGGTCTCCATCCCACGTATGTTTTTTCAACATCTGTAAAAATAGTTTCGTAATCCGGTTTTCCTTTGGCCCATGTAGTAAAATCTTTTTCGTTTTGTTGCTTTTGCTCGTACACTTTGTACTTTAATAATTGCTTTGATTCTCCGTCAAAGAATTTCCAGTAGTTAGCAATGCCGGCATACGAACTTGCTAATTGTAATTTGATCTTGGTGTCTTTTTTCATTTCCTCCAGCATGTACTTCAAACGCATATCGCGTAGATTTACCAAGGTAGGATTCTCAATATCTGTTTTTAGTTTTACACCAAACGATGTTTCATAACGATTTGTTCCGCCCGGGTAACCATAGATCATTGTGTATTCACCATCTTTTAAACCTTTGATAGAAACAGGTAAAAAATATTTTGGAACGTAAGGAACGTTATCGGCATTATACTCTGCGGGTTTTCCATCTTTGCTCATATACACACGGAAGATCGAAAAATCACCGGTGTGGCGAGGCCATTCCCAGTTGTCGGTATCGCCACCAAATTTACCAATGCTTTGAGGAGGAGTTCCAACCAAACGTACATCTTTGTAAACCTCGTAAACAAATAATAGAAACTGATTGTCTTTAAAGAAAGACGCAACTCGGCCTTCTGTAAAATTTGCATCCATGCCTTCGATCGCTTTTTTCGCGATCTCGTTCATAATGCCATTTAATTTTAATGGAACTTCTTCTTTTGAAAGATCTTTTAATTTCTCATTTACTTTATCAGTTACATCTTCAATGCGTGTTAAGAATTTTGCGGGAACACCTTTAGCGTAGATCTCTTCATTTTTAGTTTTTGCCCAAAAACCGTCATCTAAATAATTATGCTCCACTGTACTTGCCGCAGCAATGGCGCCATAACCGCAATGGTGATTAGTAAATACCAAACCTTCTTTACTTACTATTTCGCCGGTGCAGCCCCCACCAAAAATAATGATGGCGTCTTTCATACTTGCTTTATTAATACTGTACAATTGTTCTTTTGTAAGCTTAAGTCCTTTTTTAACCATGTCGGCATAAACTTGTTGGCCAAGTAATTGTGGTAGCCACATGCCTTCATCGGCTTTTATTGAATTAGTGAATAGTACTAAACCGATTAAGAGAGAGAGAAATTTTTTCATTTTTGAGTTTGTGTTTTTTGCAGGGCAAATGTAAAGCTAATCATAGGAAATTGTAGCCTAATTGACATTAAATTAGATTAACGGCGTATTTCTTAGATAGTTGGGCAATATTTGCCTACAAATGAAGATTTTTCGAAATAAGGCTAACTAGTTCTTTTTGAGTGCTTTGCGTTAAATCCTTTGAATACCAGGTGTGTAGATCTATCGACCACTCTTCTTTCGATTTGCCCTGAAGTTAACATGCGTTAATTAGCTCCTGAGCAGCAGCCGGCCTTGGCCCCCAAGTGAATTTTTCTTCTAATGAACTTTTGAACCAAATAATTTTAGGTATAGCTCTGGCGCCATTACTCAGATAATTATCCATGATCTCAGGATTTTCATCTCTTAATACCGCATACAGTTTAATTTGATCATATTTTTGCGAAATAAGATCAAAAAGGGGCAAATTTTGAGCGGCATCTCCACACCATCCTTCAGTTATTGCAATTACAGTTTGTGTGGTTTTGATCTCTTTCAGTTTATTATCCAGTTCAGCATCAATTTTAATAGTTTTTTCTAGACGTTTAATTCTGTGCAAATTAACTTTAGCATACTCTACCATTTTTTCACTTTGGTCGGGGCCTGTAGTTTTGTTTTGGAGCAAAAGATCACTTATTAACTGTCTATAAGTGGAGTAGGGCATGCTTTTATTTAAAATATCATGGTAGTTCATAGCCTTTTAATTTTGATTGTAGTTTTTTGGGAAGAGAAGAAACAACAAGTTGGTAAGAATCATCAATACAACTATAGATGAGTTTTGAATTGGCTCTTGAATCCCATTCGATCGTATTCCAGTGTTTTTTATTCATGTGAAAGCCCGGAACAATAAAGCTGTATTTTTCGCGAAGTTCAATGGCTTTTTGAGGATCGCATTTAACGTTGAATGAAAGTGGACGAGAATCAATATCTACCAATAAGAATATTTTCCCGGCCACCTTAAAAACCAAAGTAGTTTCATTAAAAGGGAAACACTCTTTAGTATCTTGTTTAGAAATACAATATTCACGCAGCGTTTCGATGTCCATGGCGTAAAATTAGTGATATTTCTCCCGCAGATGACGCAGATTCACGCAGATTGGCAATATCCATACAAAAATCACGTTATTTTGATAAGTGAATTTACTCAATGGAATAAAATATTTAGGCTTTGTTTTTATCGTTTTTTCTTGTAAAAAACAGCCTATACCTGAGTCGGAATATTTGCTGGAACGGGATAATTCTCCAAAACAAACAACAAGAAACAGCACTACAGTTATTGATCCGGCAATTTCTTATCTGCCAACAATAGCAGATTCAATAACAGCCATCATTGTTTGTCAAAAAGGGAGATATTTTTCTGTAAATGGTTTACGATCCTTCATGAATTCATTTTATTATTATGATGCCCCAGTGCCCTTGAGTTTTGATTCATTAAAAAAGAGAACGCCAACGAAACTATATCCAAATTTGATTCAATTTGCTCAGGGAGATTCGAGCGATATAACAATTACTTATCCAAAAGGAAATAATAGTATTCATTCTACAAAAGGGTATCCAAATTGTATTTTATATCAGTTTCCCTACGATTGCGGATCGTGTTTTTGGGTTGATAATTTAGGGATAAACTATAAGATAAGATTTAACGGGAATAATTATAACACCGATAAGATCTTTAGCGAAGGCAACGGGTATTATGCCACCGTAGAGGCAGATGTAAAAATCAAACCATCCTCATGTTCATCAGGTAAGAGATGTTACTACAGCATCTACTTTGAGAATTACTCATATTATAAGATAAATGGCAAATGGTTTGTTTGGATAAATCGAATCGGTGATTTTTGCGAGGCCGGCCATTAATTAACAATAATATAATATAAAGGTTTTTATAGGGTGAAACCAGCAGGATCATAAAAGTGTTTAGCTAAGTGTTTCTCTGTGAAAAAACTCCGTGCCCTCTGTGGTTAAAGAGGGCGGAGTAGTTAAAAAAACAAAAAATCACACCAATTGTTTATGCATTTGAACCACTTACAAAACACTTTAAATAAACTCGTGCAATCATATAATTTTGTGGGCACAAGAGCGTTAAAACATGTAAAAAGTAATATTGGTCAAAACTTTTGATTTAAAAGGATTTTTTACTAAGTTTGACGCTCTATTAACAGAAAAAATAATAACTAAATAAAACATAAATTATGAGCACAAAAAAAACATCGGGAGGGTTCCCATTAATTGTTTCAGCTTTAGCAATCGTTATTTGTATTTGCATCGGCTGGTTTATTTATAAAGCAATTTTAGGGTCGGCAGCCAACTTTGAAGGTGGCGATTCAGAAAAAGGACATCCGCACAACATTTTAGGAACTATGTATAAAGGAGGTTTCATCGTACCTGTCCTTATTGGTTTCTTATTAACGGTAATTACCTTTGCTATCGAGCGTTTCATCACGATCATGAAAGCAAATGGCGCAGGAAGAACTGACCAGTTTGTTTCTAAGATCAAAAGCCTTATCTCTAATCATGATTTTGAAGGTGCTATTGCTGCTTGTGATAAGCAAAAAGGTTCTTTAGCTAATGTAGTTCACGAAGGAATTGTGAAATATCAATTTGTTCAAAATGATACATCAATGGACAAAGAAGCAAAAGTTCACGCTATTCAAAAAGCACTAGAAGAAGCTACTTCATTAGAATTACCAATGTTATCTAAGAACATGGTGGTTATTTCTACAATGGCTTCCATTGGTACTCTTGCAGGTTTGATCGGAACAGTTGTGGGTATGATCCGTGCGTTCGCGGCTTTATCTGCTGCGGGTGCTCCTGATACATCTGCTCTTGCAACTGGTATCTCTGAGGCTCTTGTAAATACATTGGTAGGTATCTTAACTTCGGCATTTGCGATCATTTTCTATAACTACTTCAGTAACAGAATTGACCAGATCACTTATTCAATGGATGAAGCTGGATTTTCAATAATCCAAGAGTTCCAATCAAGCGGAAAATAATTAACCGTAAGGTTATTTATGGAATTTATAAAATTATTCATCTAAATAAAAAAGATAACAATGTCAAAGAAACCATCAAAAGGAGGAGCCCCCGCACTGGACATGACGCCCATGGTGGATCTGGCCTTCTTGCTTGTAACATTCTTTATGTTAACGGCATCGTTTCGTATGGCTGAGCCCGTTGTGGTTGACCCCCCTTCTTCTATTGGAAAAGTGGATCTACCCGACAATCATGTAATGGTTACCATTGATGATAAAGGCCGCGCTTTTTTTGGAATTAGTAATCCCTCAGCTAAAATGTCGGCGCTACGTTTAATGGCAGCAAAATATAAAGTAGCATTTACCGAAGAGCAAATAGTTAAGTTTAGCGGACTACCAAGCTTTGGTGTTGATTTAAAAGACCTACCTGCATACATAGATACAAAAGAAGATGCACGTAAGAATTTTAAAGGACCAAGCGGAAGAGGCCAAACAGGAGTTCCATTAGATACGATCACACCAAATAACCAATTGAAAGATTGGATCTCCATTGGTGCCGGAGAAGCAGTAAAAATGTATGATGCAGCTAGAAGAGATGCAGCGGATAAAGGCATGGAGTTTAAGGCCAAAAAACCGGTGTATGCTATTAAATGCGATGCAAGCACAAAATACATTTATGTAAAAGACGTAATTAAAACATTTACTGACCTGAAATTATATCAATTCAATTTGATCACATCACTGGAAGGTGGCGGAACGATCATAGAACCTGAAAAATAATTTCAATAAAAATATTATACAATGGCAGAGATACAAGAAGGCGGTGGCGGTGGCCACAAGGGCGGCAAGAAAAGAGCAAAGAAGCAAAGTACGCGTATAGATATGACGCCTATGGTTGACTTGGCGTTCTTACTTTTAACGTTCTTCGTTCTTACAGCAACGTTCAGTAAGCCAAAGTCAATGGAGTTAACTTTTCCTGCGCCTCCTCCTATCGATAAAAAACAAGATGAGGTGAAGAATGGTATTACCTTCTTATTATCAAAGGACGATCGTATTTTTTATTACGAAGGAGAGTTAAAAACAGCTGACGATCCGGTTAAAGGACCAAAGACAGTTTTAAAAGAATTAAATTTTTCGAGAGAGAGCTTAAGAAAATATTTGTTAGATAAGAACAAGGACATGCAAGATAGAATTCTTGCTTTGAAAGCAAAGTTCGACAAGAATCAAATGGCCGACACCACTTACAAAAGATTAGTAAGAGAGGCAAAGGCAGATCAAAAGTCGTATACCTATCTTATTAAAACAGATGACAAGGCAACATTTAAAAATGTGATAGACGTAATTGACGAACTTAATTACAATGCAGTTGGTAAATACGTAATGGTAGATATTTTGAAAACAGAACTTGACCTTGTAACAGAGAAAGTAGGAATCTAATTAATAAAAGGAGGTAACATGTTATTTTTAATCATAGGAATATTCGCAGTCGTTTCGGTAACGATGCTGTTCCTCGACCTTAAAACAGGTTGGACCGGAGAAAGCTACCAAACTAGAAATACGGTAGTGTTTGAAGGACGCAACAGTAATTACGGCGCGTATGAATTACGCCAGAATTACAACAAGCGCGTGAGCATGATCGTGGGTGGCATGATCGCTTTTTCAGTACTTTTGTTTGGTGTAAAGAAGTTTGCCGATAGACCAAAAGAAGAGGTAAAGGAAACCTTACAGATCGAACAAATAGATCTTACACCACCACCACCAATTGAAGATGTTCCACCACCGCCACCACCGCCACCACCTCCCCCAATGGCAGAAATGGTTAAGTTTACACCTCCGGTAATTAAAGATGATGCTGTTGAAGAAGAGCCTCAAAAATTACAGGAAGAAGTAAAAGAAACTCAGGTTGGTGAAAAAGATCAGGAAGGTGATAAAGATATTGTAGCGCCTCCTACGGAGAACACTGGTCCGGCAGAAGCTGCACAACCAGAGATCTTCACCATTGTAGAAGAGCAAGCAGAGTTCCCTGGAGGAATTGCAGAAATGCAAAAATTCATCCAAAAGAATTTGCAGTATCCATCAATGGCACGTGAAGCAGGATTAAGCGGAAAGTGTTTCCTTAAGTTTGTAGTGAACGAAAGCGGAAGCATTAGTAATGTGGAGATCTTAAAAGGCGTACCTGGTTGTCAAGATTGTGATAAGGAAGCTATTCGCGTTGTGAAATCAATGCCGGCTTGGAAGGCAGCAAAAATGACCGGTAAATCGGTTAAATGTTACTTCAATTTGCCTATTAGCTTTAGGATCCAATAATACACTTAATAATTGATAAATGGCCATAACAAAAGTTGTGGCTTTTTTCATTTCTCAGTAAATTTAAGGATGAACAAACAAGTGAATATTTGGTTCAGTGCAGTGATGATCATGTTGGTAACTTGCGGTGCTATTTTATTTGCATTCACCGATGTAATGATAGATACACTTTACGGAAATAAACGCACACTTCTAATTTTTGTTTTTGCAGCTTATTCGATCTATCGCGCCATGCGATTGAAATTTTTATTAAAGAGAAAAGATGAGGAGTAGAATGATAAAAGGATCTTTTGTAATGTTACTTGCTTGCATGTTACTTTCATCATGCAGTAATTATTTTAAGAATGATTACGTTGATAATTCTCCTACATCAGGAAAATTAAAAGTGTATTGTGAGGAAGGCTTATCAGCACAAATTGAAAGTCAGATCTATTCTTTCGAAAGAGAATATGATATGGCAAAGGTAGAGATGACCGTGAGGTCAGACGCGGAAGCAGTGCAAGCTATGTATGCCGATAGTTGTAAGGCCATTGTTATTTCACGAGAACTAACACCAACAGAGAAAGATCAATTTAAAAGTAAAGATCTTGAACCAAGGTTCACAAATGTTGCCTATAGTGGCATTGCCGTGATCACCAATGTAAAAACTAACCTTAGTAAATTATCAACCGGTCAATTAAAGGAATTATTGACAAGACCGTTTGTGTGTATGGATTCAATAGATGCTAATTGCAAGATAAAAGTTGTATTCGAGAATAATCGTTCATCCGTTGTTTTTTACTTACGAGATTCTGTGATAAAAGGAAAAAGTTTTTCGGAGAATTGCTCTTCATTAAAAAACTCATTAGAAGTAATAAATCATGTGGCCAATACTCCAAATGCAGTTGGCTTTATTGATTTTGCTTGTATCAGCGATGTGGATGATTCATTATACAAAGCAAATAAGGATAAAATTAAATTCATTCCAATAGGGCGCGGAGAGGGAACCTATTTTGCACCTAATCAAAGCAGTTTTAAAACCGGCGAGTATCCATTAACGCGCAAAGTATATGTTTACCGCCAGGCTTCTGAATTTAGCTTAGCAAAAGGATTTGAATCGTTTGTTGCCGGACCAAAAGGACAAACCATTTTTTTAAAGCAAGGATTGTTGCCAACAAAACAACAAGAGAGAATGATACAAGTTAAAACCGAATAGTAATTTTAAATAAGAATTGAATAAAAAACACACACGATGAACAAACAATTAACTTTAGTACTTTGTTTGCTTGGTATGTTTGCCACAGCACAAACAAAAACTACTGCAACTGCAAAGAAGGCAACTGCAAAAAAAGAAACAAAAACCGAGGCAGTAAATATTCCTGATAGAAAAGCCGAATTTGTTGGCGGTAATGCTGCCATGGAGAAATATATTATAACAAACCTAAAGTATCCTGAAAAACTAGACACCGACACTTCCATTAAAACACGTAATGTGTTCATGAAATTTATGGTAGATAAAACCGGAAAAGTAAGTGAAGTAAGTGTGATGAAGGGCATCAAAGGTTGCAAAGCCTGCAGCGATGAAGCTATAAGAGTAGTAAGCACCATGCCAAATTGGAGCCCGGCTATTGAAGCAAACCAAGCTATTGACTCTTGGTTTACCTTACCTATAACTTTTGCTAAAAAATAAGGCCAAAATTTGCTAAAAACGGCTCAAAACCATTGTTTGGCACTCAATTAGAATATATAACATTATGAAAAAACAGATCATACTAAGCGCTATACTTATTGCAGGATTTGCAAGTGCGCAAACATTACCGGAAGCGATTAAAAAAACAGACAATGAGCGTTACGAATCTGCGGCTGCCGATTTTAAAGCGCTTATAGCAAAGGAAGCCAATAACGGAGCTAACTATTTTTACTACGGCGAAAATTATTTTAAACGTGGCGACGTAGATAGTTCAAGTATGTTCTATTCTAAAGGAACAGAATTGAGCCCAACCTATCCATTGAACTTTGTTGGTACAGGAAAAGTAATGTTGAGTAAGAATGATGTGAATGGCGCAAAAGCGCAGTTCTTTAAAGCCACTAGCATCTCACAAAATAAAAATGCTGAGGTTTTCAGAAAAATTGCTGAAGCATATTTGTCTAGCGAATTTAAAAATCCGGATGAGGCTATAGTGGCAGCAAACGCGGCAATTAAATTGGATGCTAAGAATCCGGAAGGTTATATTATACTTGGAGATGCCATGCTAGAAAAAAATCCTGCTGATGGTGGCGGACCAATTAAACAATATAAGCAAGCAACAACGCTTGATCCAAAATCAGCAAAAGGAATTATACGCGAAGGTAAATTATATCAACGCGGACGTAATTACCAATTGGCTTTAGAAAAATACAAAGAGGCAATTGCTATTGACCCAACATTTGCACCGGCTTATCGTGAAGCAGCAGAATTATTTTATCTGGCCGGGCAACCTGCAAAATCTATCGAATATTGGAAGAAATATTTAGAATTAAATAATAGTGATCATGCCCGTTACCGTTATATGAGTGCATTGTATAATAATAAACAATACACCGATGTTGTAACAGAGTACGAAGGATTAAAAGCAAAAGGCTTTAAGAATTTGTATTTTGAACGCTTGGCAGGATATAGTTATTACGAAATGGGAGATAAAACGGATAAAGAAGCTTTTAATAAGGGATTAGCCGCATTAAATAATTTCTTTACGATGGCACCAGAAAATTTTAAATACATAGGAACAGATTATAAATACAAGGGGATGTTATTAGCCCGCACCGGTAAAGATTCGATTGCGATGATCGAAATGGAAAAAGCTGTTATTGCTGATCCGTCTTCAAGTAAACTGATCTATACAGAAATGGCTGCAATAGCTTATCGCGTAAAAAAATACGATAAGGTAATTAGTGTGCTTGATAAAAAGAGATCGGAAGATCCTGCATCATTAGATATTACCGATCACTTTAATTACGGTCGCGCTAATTATTTTACAGCAGGAAGTATTAGAAATGCAGCCGCAGCTTTAAAAGATAAAAAAGCAGCCGCAGCTAAAGAAGCAGAAACACTTCCTTACCACGTTAAAGCAGATACCGCTTTTTCAAATGTAATTCGCCTGAACCCAAAATGGGTTACTGCATATACGTATAAAGGAAAAAATGCTTTCTATTTAGGATTAGATATAGCAAAAACTTCATATGAGAAAGTATTAGAGATCGTGAAGCCAGAAGAGAAAACAGGCTCGTATAAAAAAGATGTGATAGAGGCTTTAGAATTTTTGGGATACTATTATGTTGAGAAAAAGGATAAGGCAAAAGCGGATGAGATCTTCAACGCATTAAAAGAGATAGATCCAAATAACCAAAAAGTGATCAATTATTTTAAGCCTAAGCCTGCCGGAACTAAGTGACCAAACTCTAAAAAGCCCTAACTAATTTGTTAGGGCTTTTTGCTTTAAACAGCCACAACGGGCGTTCACTCAACCAAAAAACATACAAAATCTAATTGTTTTTAGTTCACTCAACAAAACAGGGCTTTAAATAAGTGAGCAAGCGAAATGTTTTATGGCCCAGGAAGTTGTGCTTAATATTGTATCATGAAAAACACAACTATCATGAATAACCTTTTAAAGATCACTCTGATCATCTTAGTATTATTTGGAAGCACGCTGAGCGCACAAAATGTTCCTCCAGCCTGCCCAACAACTTCAATTTACGCGCAGCAAGGTAATAGTATTATGAGCTATCCTCAATTCAATGGCCCAGCTACGACGGTAATAAATAACATGCCGGGCGCAAGTGGTTTAGCCGTTGGTCCAGCATTTAACTTTCCTGCACCAAATCCAACTTGGTGGACATTATCAGGTGGTACATATTGGTACTTTAATAATACAGGTACTTGGTCAAACACCGGACACACTGCTGGTAATGGGTGCGGCGGTTAATATTGGTGGAGGTGGCAGCTGTCTTTATAATTTAGTTGGTGCAACCGGAGGCGTATATAGATATAACGGAACCGGTAACGGAGTCCTTGTAGCTAATATTCTTCCTGCTTTTGCGGGTGGTGGACCATACGATATCGTTGCTGATATGGCAGATAATTTTTACGTTTTAAAAACAAACGCCCCAGGGCAAGGCTTATATGCTTATAATCCACAAGGTGTATTAACGTGTTCATGGACAGGTGTAGGAATGATCAATCAATCGGCAGGTTGCGGCTTTTCAATTTTAAATACAGCCAATCCAAGTTTGCATAGAGTATATTATGATGCTAATGGAACTGATTATGTAGGTAATATTCTTCCCGGAAACTCAACCATTACCTTTACTGCTATGAATATTCCTCAAGCTTCATGTGATTACGCGAGTTGCGCATTAAGCGTTCCTTATGGATCAGTTACTGCAGGTCCAGGCGGAGGAACATTAACATGTACAAATCCTCAAGTAACTTTAATTGCTTCTATATTTGGTAATAACAGTCTTAATTGGTTACCAGCTTATCCAACAAATACAGCTGCGGCGCAAAATCCAACGTGTGGTGGTATTCAATGGGAAGGACCAGGACCAAACACAACGGTTGGTATTGTAAGTGGACAAGGTACACCAACTATTGTTGTAAAT
>Ga0068872_10000271_pt1 | contig 44394 bp, 33 predicted proteins | sample NOAtaG_7_FD_66441 | JGI IMG/M metagenome (GOLD analysis project Ga0068872, IMG submission 66441) | Freshwater lake microbial communities from Lake Erie, under a cyanobacterial bloom - NOAA_Erie_Diel1S_2200h metaG | ecosystem: Environmental > Aquatic > Freshwater > Lake | place: USA: Ohio, Lake...
TTGGTGGACCTGCAATTGGTAAGCCCCCTGTTCCGGGCTGGTGAAATCATACAATTCCGTTACGACAAGCTGATGGGATCTAGCCAAAAGATGCACCTTCAATATGCCCACCCATATATGTTCGGATCCCCAATCAGAATTCAGGGGGAATTTGATTTGTTGAAACAGGACACCACTTTCCTGACGAGATGGGGCAGGTTTTCGGCCGCTTATTCCATCACCCCCAATCTGGCTTTGGAAGTTTTTTACAAAGGGCGCCGCTCCTCGCTGATTTCCACGCGTGCTTTTGAGGCGGACAGCACCAGAATTCCTCCGGTATTGGATGGTAAAGACCAGACCTATGGCCTGGGATTTGAGTTTGAAAACTTGGATTACAGGTTCAACCCTCGCAAAGGTTGGAAGATTTCTGCCGACATCGGAATCGGGCAAAAACAAGTGCTGAAGAATCCCCGATTGGCCGAGCAATTGTACCAAGGGTTGCAAACCTCACTCGGCAGAAAAGAATTGGATTTGCAATTGGATTGGTACCGCGGCTATGGGAAAAGGTGGGTGCTGAGATTGGCCAACAGGACCTATTGGCTAGATCAGCCACAATATTTCCAAAACGACCTGTTGCAGGTGGGAGGCAGCAGGACCTTACGCGGTTTCAATGAAAATGAGTTTTTTGCAGACTTCATGACCCTTTTCACAATGGAAAATCGCTTCATTTTGGAAGAGAACTCCTACCTTTTTGTGTTTTCAGATTATGCTTATCTTGAAAACCAATCGGGCTTGAACCGGGTATTGCGCCCGTGGGGCTTGGGGTTGGGCATGACATACGAGACCCGCGCCGGCATGCTGTCGGTCACCTATGCATCCGGGCAAGTCGGTGACCAAACGTTCCAACCGGCTAGGGGACGAATACATATTGGAATCGTGAACCAATTTTGATGGAAGAGCAAAACGAAATCATCCCGCGCATCATCCATGTTGACTGCAAAGCTTGCGGATCCGAAATGAAGTTCGATCCCCAGGAACGAAAGCTATTGTGCGCACACTGCGGCAACTCCGAAGTCTTGGGAACGGACAAGGACCAAGTCATAGAGCAATCCTTCAACGACGCCTTGAACCTGGAAGACCAGCCGATGGGACTAGGCACTCCCACCCATACCTTTCATTGCAACGGTTGTGGGGCAAATACGGCGGTGGACAAACAGCAAACTCGGTTTGTATGCCCATTTTGTTCCTCCGAGAATGTGAATGCGGAGGCCCACGAATCCAAAGTCATTCGTCCCGCCGGGGTGTTGCCATTTGTGATTGCCAAAAAGGAGGCGGTTGAGAAATTCAACGGTTGGATCAAAAAAGGCTTCTTCGCCCCCAACAATCTCAAACGCTTGGCCAGAATAGACGGCATCCGCAGTGTTTACCTACCTTTTTGGACCTACGATGCCAATACAGATTCCAATTGGACCGCCTTGGCCGGTTATTATTACTACGAGACCCAAACCTACACCGACAGCCAGGGGAAGGTACAAACCCGCAGCGTGCGGAAAACGAGATGGGTTCCTGCCAGTGGCTATTACAGACATTATTTCGACGATGTGTTGGTGCTGGGAAGCCATGGTCTTACCCAACAGTTTGCGGAACGAATTTTTCCATTCCGCTTGGATGATGTGGTGAACTACGACAATCGCTACCTCCTCGGTCATGACTCCGAAATATATCAGAAGGACGTGCGTGAAGGGTTTTCAGTTGCCAGCGACATCATGGATGCCGAGATCAGAAGTGCAATCGTTCGGCAAATCCCTGGGGATACCTACTCCAACTTGAATGTGAATACCCACAAACACGATATCACCTTCAAGCATATTTTGCTGCCAATTTGGATTGCCGCTTACCAATACAACGGCAAGGTTTACAGATTCCTTGTCAATGGCCAAACTGGCAAGATTTCGGGTAAAAAGCCTGTTTCTTGGATCAAAGTCACCCTTTTTGTGTTGGCGTTGGCAGGAGCGGCTGCAGGGGCCTACTTCGCACTTTCTCAATGACGGTTCAACCATTCAAAATCAAACGCCCGGCCTTGTGGGGCCGGGCGTCGATTTCGATGAATTTCACACTTCAACGATTTCCCTCAGGATCGAACGTAAAGTTCAGGGAGAAACGAAGTGTATTCTGCAGTGGGTGGGATTGTTGCAAAGAGGCCAAATAAGCAAAATCCAATCCGAATACGTTGTAGCGGACTCCAGCACCCAAGGTTACAAACTTCCGGTTCCCTTTGGTGGCGTCCTCCAAGAAGAGTCCAGCACGGGCTGCGAATAGGTCATTGTACCAGTATTCAAGTCCAGAAGAAAGATTGATTTCTTTGATTTCCTCAGAGAATCCATCTTCAGCATCCGCGAAACTCGAAAACATTCCACTGATGAGGGTTTGGTCGCTTTGGCCTCCTTCCGACGGAACCATCAATTTGTTGAAGTCGGTGGTAAAAGCCAAGGAATTGTAATCGTCCAAATTGGCTTTCAAAGCAGCTCCCAAGCGCAAATTGGTGGGAATGAAGTCCCTATTGTTGGAGTTTGTATAGCTGATTTTGGAGCCAATATTTGAAATGTTGAGCCCCCAGCGGAAGTTGAGCGGTGTAGCTCCTGCCTCGAAATCTTTCGTGTAGAGCATGTTGATGTCACCAGCGATGGAGGTGCCTGGCTTCGTCTCAAAAGAACCAACTTGCGCATTGGCTGCCAAGTTGGAGTAAATGAAGCGAAGCGCCACGCCGGCAGAGAAATTATCGGTCACCTTTCGCGTGTACCCTGCATCCAATGCAAATTCGTTGGCGTTGAACTCACCATATTTGATGGCGTTTTCATCGGTGAATTCGATTTTTCCCAATGAGAAATAACGAATCGAAGCCGCGATGACACCAGCCCTTTCACCCATGTTGTAGTGGCCACTGAGGTAGGACAAATTGATGTCCGGGACCAATTGCCTCAACCAGGGCGTGTATGACAAGCCCACTCCAAATTTCTGTTGTGTGAAAGCCAGTGCTGAAAGGTTCCAGTGGGTGGCGTTTGAATTGTCGGCAATGGCTACACCGGCGTCACCCAAGGCTCCACTTCTGGAGTCGGGTGTGATGAGCAAAAATGGCACGGCGGTGGTGATGGCTTTGATGTCAGCACCGCTGGTGGTGGTTTGGGCGTGCGCAGCACCAAAAGTGGTGGCAAACAAAAATGCTGCTCCGGTAAGGGTCTGTTGAATGGACTTGGTTTTCATGGACATAATCTACTTTTAATCCGCCTGAGGAGTCCCAAGGCGTTGAATTGATGGAAAAACAGTCAAAAGTAGAAAATGTAGTCGATAGGCTTACAATGATATATCTCACAAATATAACATTCTCCCCGAAAAAATCCATCGCATTCCCAAAACAATCATTCGGGACCTGACAATTAGACAATTCAGGCGGATGAAACCCCCAAATCCAAGTAGGAGATAACTTGGAATTATTTTTGGTGACGCTTGCGGTCGTGTTCGCTCAACAAGATTTTCCTCAACCGGATGTTCTTGGGCGTTACTTCCACGAATTCATCCTCGCCAATGTATTCCAGCGCTTCCTCAAGCGTGAATTTGACAGCTGGGGCGATTCGCATTTTATCGTCCGAACCCGATGCGCGCATGTTTGTGAGTTGTTTGGTCCGGATTACGTTGACCACCAAATCATCACCACGGGTGTTCTCTCCAACCACTTGACCCATATACACCTCCTCCATTGGTTCGATGAAAAATATGCCCCGGTCTTGCAGTTTGTTGATGGCGTAGGCAATTGATGTGCCAGTCTCGTGGGCAATCAAACTGCCGTTGATACGACCAGGGATGTCTCCCTTCCAAGGCTCGAAATCTTCGAAACGGTGGGCCATAACCGCTTCACCCGCTGTTTGGGTGAGGAGTTCGTTACGTAGTCCGATGATCCCACGAGAGGGGACTTTGAAGGTCAAAAAGGCGCGCTCGCCACGAATTTCCATGTTCTGCATGGTGCCTTTCCTACGGGTAACCAAATCGATTGCTCTTCCGGAAAGATTTTCAGGCACGTCAATGGTCAGCTCCTCCACGGGCTCCGATTTCACCCCATTGATGTCTTTCACGATGACCCTTGGCTGACCGACCTGAAGCTCATACCCTTCACGCCTCATTGTTTCGATCAAAATCGACAAGTGCAGGATGCCGCGGCCGTACACGATGAATGAGTCGGCCGTTTCGCCTGATTCAACCCGCAGTGCCAAGTTTTTTTCCAATTCCCGATCCAACCTTTCCCGGATGTGGCGAGAGGTCACGAATTTGCCATCCTTGCCAAAAAAGGGCGAGTCGTTGATGTTGAAACGCATGCTCATCGTGGGCTCATCGATGGAAATGGGCGGCATGGCCTCTGGCTTTGTAATATCAGCCACGGTGTCCCCGATTTCGAAATCCTCCAAGCCTAAGATGGCACAAATGTCTCCCGCCTGCACTTCCTCAACCTTCACTTTGCCCAAACCTTCAAACGTGTAAAGCTCCTTGATACGATGTTGGGTCGAACGGCCATCTCGTTTGATGAGCACCACCGGCTGGTTCACACGCATGGTACCCCGGTTGAGCCTTCCGACCGCAATACGGCCGGTGTAAGAGGAAAAATCCAAAGATGTGACTTGCAATTGGGTGGCACCCTCGGCAACCTTGGGGGCGGGGATGTGGGCCAAAATCCCATCAAGCAGGGGACTGATGTCCTCTGCCGGCTTTCTCCAATCCTGGCTGAACCAACCTTGTTTGGAGGATCCGAAAAAAGCAGGATAGTCCAATTGCTCCTCCGTGGCACCCAAGCTGAACATCAAATCAAAAATGGCGTCATTCACCTCGTCAGGCCTGCAGTTTGGCTTATCTACCTTGTTGATGACCACGATGGGCTTCAATCCCAAGCTCAATGCCTTGTGCAAAACGAATCGGGTTTGTGGCATGGGCCCTTCAAAGGCATCTACCAACAGCAATACGCCATCGGCCATGTTGAGCACCCGTTCCACTTCACCACCGAAATCAGCGTGGCCCGGGGTATCGATGATATTGATTTTGGCGTCTTTGTATCGAATTGAGGTGTTTTTAGCCAAAATGGTGATGCCGCGCTCACGCTCCAAATCGTTGCTGTCCATGATGAGTTCACCGACCTTTTCATGGGCTTTGAAAAGTTTACCTTGAACCAACATCTTGTCAACGAGGGTGGTTTTGCCGTGGTCGACGTGCGCGATGATGGCAATGTTCCTTAAATTTTGCATGGGCGCAAAGATAATGGGCTCAAGCGAATTGGCATCGTTGATTGTCAAAACTTTGCCTGAACACCCACTTTATACGGAATTCAGTGAAGGGATGGGGCTCCTCGCAACTCTAAACTTGTAATTCACGTGCTGATTTGCTTTTTTTGTGGGCTAATTTTGAAAATACCTTATTGTAATGGCCAAAAATATGTCTACATCAGCTTCCGAAGAGGAAATGGCGAAAAAGGAAGAAGTTGTGTTTGAAGAAGTCGAACAGGGCGCATCATCTTCAGCGGCCGCGGGAGGCTTTCTCCAGAAATACCGCAATGTCCTGATTTTGGGTGGTGTGGGCTTGTTGGTGCTCGGAATCTTTTTGGTTCTTCGCATGAGCGGCCGCGAAACAGCAAACAAAGAAGGTCAAACCGCCATGATTCCTGCCGTGATGCAATATGAACAGGACTCCTTCCAATTGGCCTTGAATGGCGGCGGAAACGTGCAGGGGTTCCAAACAATCATCGACGAATACAGCGGCACCTACGCTGCTGAGTTGGCCAAATTCTATGCAGGCACGGCCTATCTCCAAACAGGAAACCTGGATCTTGGATTGGAAATGCTCGAAGATTATGAAAAAGGTGAAACCATGATTTCGGCTGCAGCATATGCCGCCATCGGTTACGCCCACGAGCAAAAAGGTGCATTCGCAGAGGCAGCCACCGCCTATGAACAGGCCAGCCGCACCCCTGCAGAAAACAACTTCAGCACACCCTATTATTTGATGCATGCTGCTCGTAACCACGAGTCGGCGGGAAATGCCGATGCAGCACTGAAGCATTACCGCAGCATCCGCGAAAAATATCCGCTGAGCCAAGAAGGGGCAAGCATCGATAAGTACATCGCCAAGCTCTCGCCAGAGGATGAGTAATCCGGGCCACGACCTCTCTTTGATTCGATACACAGGAACTGCTGACCATCAAGATACGGTCGTCAGCATTTTGGTTAGCAAATGGAACGAGGAGGTCACTTCTGCTTTGTTGCACGGGGCCATTGAAACATTGCTTCACGCCGGACTATCCCCAAGCAAAATTCTCACCCATCATGTTCCCGGCACTTACGAATTGCCATCAGCAGCCAACATGGTGCTCAAGGCCAACATGGAAGTTGACGCGGTGATTTGCCTCGGTTGTGTCGTTCAAGGGGAAACAAGACACTTCGAGTTCATATGCCAAGCGGCGGCACAAGGCATCAAAGAGGTTTCTTTGAAGTTCAATAAACCCGTGATTTTTGGGGTGCTGACCCCAGATAACCAGCAACAGGCACTTGACCGGGCAGGAGGAAAGTTGGGAAACAAAGGCCAGGAGGCAGCAGTAGCTGCCTTGGAAATGATCGACCTCCAACGTTCGCTTTGAATCTTCTCTAGGTAGTCCTCAATCCCGAATGGCGTGGTAGCACATCCTCTTGGACGAATTGCCATCCGAAATTTTAGTGAAGAGCAAATAGTCACGCCCCCCCTCTTTGATAGAGAGCACCTTGCGCAATTGTTCGATGGTCAAATCGAAATGGCGCCGAGAAAGGTTGATTTCCGAAATCGAGCCGGACTTCAGGTAGGCTTTCACCGCTTTGGGCTTCCATTCCATTTCAGCCAAAATACGGAACGACCTCCCCGGAAAATTCTTGATTTCTTCCTCCGTGAAAAAATATCCATCCGGATGCATCAGGAGTCCCCGGCCAGCGAAAAAATCAGCGAACCATGCAGGTGCCACACCGGCCTTGTAAACCGACACATCGGCTTCATACACGAACTTGTATTTGAGGTTTGGGGCTGCCGTGGGTTCTTGGGTCGAAGCTTGGGTGGCAGCCCATGAATGCCATTTGCCCGAACGATAAAAAATCACCCCACGTACCGGTACTACCTCCGCGGAATGACTTTCGTTGAGCTCGAACAACAGCTCCTTGCACTCGCCGTCATAAGCCATCACCCAAACATGAGAAACACGATGAAGAACCCTAAGGCCCGCTTCGATGTCCAACATGGGAGATGCTTTCACCAAAACCCGCGGAGCGATTTCCAATAACCTTCCCTGAAGCGATAAAATGTCGGGTACACAATCCTCCAGTTTGAAACGCCTTGGAGATCCATGTGGCCTTCTATCCGGATCAATGTACACCAAGTCATATCGAGACTGCTGTGAATCTCTAAGCCAAGACTCCGCATCCGCTTGCCAAACCTTCAGGTTATGAGCTCCCAAACGATTGAAATTGAACTTTGAAAGTTGACTCCGAAGCACGTCCGCCTCGACGCAATCCACTGATTCATAATGATGAGACATGGCCCAAGCATCCACACCCAAACCGCAGGTAAGGTCCAAAGCCTTTTTGCCTGAAGCCCACGGTTTGGCAGTTGCCACCGATTCGGAGCTACATTGCTCAAAGGCTGTTTGTTCGAACAAACAACCTGCCTTTAACCAAGATGGCAGTTTTCCCTTGGCCCTTTCACGGCATTTGAGCTGAGTGGCCAAAGCATGGGAGGGTAATCCCTCCGCATTCCATTTCAACGCCCACCTTGCAATGTCCTGACCTGCTGCCTCTTCCAACAACTTCTCCGCAGCCGCACTTTGAAGAAAATGAAAATCATTCAAATCCATAAGTCTTCCAAATTAGCACCTTTGTCGGAGAGTAGCCTGCACATTCAACAAGATGAAAGACCACCACACCTGGCGATTTCCACATTTTATAAAAAATTGTGGATAACTTAAAAATTGTGGTATATTTGGATAGGGCCTTTGGTTTTCAGGGGCTCAATCTTGGTCAATCGAAAGAGAAATCATGAAAAAGTTAGTCGTTCTGACGTTGATGTTTGCAGCCTTGGCCACAGCCGCTGGTTGCACTGCGATGAGAAACCACGGTACGTGCATGGCCAACAAAGTTGGCAATCACCGCTGAGGTTCTTTTTATAATACGGATAAATGGGCCGCGTTTGGGAAGTTCCTGGACGCGGTTTTCGTTTGATGGGGCTATCTGAAAGGGTTCAAATAAATCTTACCAGGCATCTTGGATTACCTCGAACAGCCATAACACAAGAGGAAGAAGAAAAATCCAACCGAAGACGATGAACAGGATTAATTTTTCTTCAAAACCGAATCCATCTTTTTGGGGGGTTGAGGAGGTGCTTTGACTTTCGGGGCGATGGTTAGAGGTGTTCGGAGCTACTTTTTTAGGGGTGGGTAGTTTGGACGAGCGAAGACGTTGACCTGCATCGTTGGCCATGTTTTGGAGAAAACGATTTTTGTGGTAAGTAGCCATTCCAAGACCGAACAAGGAACTTGCGAACATCCAGGGATTGGCGGTGTAAAGCTCCCACTTGGTGGACCAGGCGAGGAAAAACGGAGAAGCGGTGGCCAAAGCGAGGCCAGCCACCATTAGCACCATGAAGGGGCCCAGGTCTTTCCAAGCCGACCCTCCGGCCATGCCCTTTCCCACCAAAAGGATGCCTGCAAAGCCGAGCATCAATGCCCCGGCTTCCATGACACAACTCTCCAAAAAAAAGTGCCAAAAATCCGTCGCAGCAAATCCTTGGTTGACTCCGGCGGCGACCACGGGGGCCAATGGCAACAGCGCCCTGATGCCCCTCAGATTGCTTTTGACCGAATAAAACGGCATGTGCAAATAGACATGCAACAAAGCCAAAAGCCATCCCGCCACGATGGTCCACTTGTAATATTGAGGAGCAATGTTGTAAATGGCCAAGGCACCAAGGAGCGGAAGGGAAAGCAGGAAGACCATTTCGATGCGGTAAATGACATCCTCAATCCAGCCAAGCCATCTCCAACGCCTTCGCAGGCTGTCCAATTCTGGTAATTGACTCATGTTAAATCCGTTTGACTTGTATCACCGCCATCTTCCTTTTCGCTTCTGATTTGCTTGAAGTAGGCCACGAGGTACACCCCGATACCTGCCATGATATACAGATCGGCCACGTTGAATACACCTGTTTGAGTGATTCCCCAAAAATCCATGTGCATGAAATCCACCACCCAGCCTGCAGCCACCCGGTCGATGATGTTGCCGATGCCTCCTGCAGCAATGAGCGAAAAGGCCCAACTTTCAGACCGACCCACCTTGTCGCTTGCCAACATATATACCAAGACCCCTAAAAGCAAAATTCCCGGAAGAATTGTGAGCACAATCAACCGGATGGTCGGGTCCCAAGTCGCCCCAAGACTCAAAAAAGCACCATCATTTTCGGCATAGGTAAACCTGAAAAGCCTTCCCAAAACTGGGATGTCGTCTGCCGGCCGCTTGCACATACCCGCTTGGACCTGCCTTCCTCCCGTGACTTGCAAGCCTTCCACGTCATCATCCGAGTAGACCGCCAAGACAAAATGGTCTCGGGCCACAAACTTGGTCAATTGGTCCAACCCGATGCCGATGAACAAAACCAAAGCAAACAATATGAATTTCTTACGACGTTCCATGTTGGGGCTAAGGTCGTTTCTTAGGGCCATTTTTGCAAACGAACCGACTCTTCAACCGGGCTCAAGGCCGTGATTTTGCAACACATTTGTTTAAATTTGCACCATGAAAAAATTAGCAATGGCAATCATGGCCGTCCTCGCACTTGCATTGGGTGCCTGCGAAACCGAAGAAGCAATGCGTGTACAGGGTGTGATTGGTGCATACGATTGTGCCTTTACCTGCACGCTCAGTGACTTAAGGGGCATCGAGCCAGACACGACTTTTTCCGGACAAGCCACCAAGTTTGTGGCCGAGGCCGAAGATTGGAAAAACGGACAGATTTTCGTGGATGAATCCGAGGTGACCTTGAATTATGACAGCACCTTTACATTCAGCAGCACCACCTACTACCTTTCAGGCAGCTTCGGACCCGATGGACAGATCTCTTACGTGGAGACCATCATCGATACCGAGTCCAACACCCGAACCGATTGTCAGTACACGGGATCCAAAAAACCCTGAACTGACCTCAAAGCTTTGACTGACTGATTCCAATTCCGAACATTTGGACCCCCATCGGGTTATGCAGTGGTTTTCACCCCTGCCAGCTCGGGTGGTGGAAAGAACGTATTTGACAAAACATGAATAACAAATTGCCGATTCTGATTCGCAGCATGTGGGTTTTTGCCTCCATGTGCCTGTCCCTGTCAACGACCTATGCCCAAGGCTCGATTACTGGCAAAATCCAAGACGAAAACGGGGAACCCTTGGAGTTTGCAACAGTAGAGGTCCACAAACTTGCTGATTCTACCCTCGTGAAGGCTGGATTTTCCAATGAGTCCGGCACCTATCGGGTTGCGCCCCTAGACCAAGGAAAATACTACCTGCGTGTTACATTTGTTGGCATCAAGCCTGTGTTTTCGGAAGCATTTGATTTGGCCGTAGACCAAAACCTTGAATTGCCGACCTTGAAAGCCGCTGGTGGCCCTGAACTTCAAGAAGTCAAAATCACCACGGAAAAACCCTTGGTGACCGTAAAGCCCGATATGACCGTTTTCAACGTACAAGGAACGGTCAATGCGATGGGAGAAAACGCCTTCAACCTCCTCAGGAAAGCACCTGGAGTGGTCATTGACAACAACGACAATGTCATGCTGCTAGGGAAATCAGGCGTCAGGATCATGATTGACGGAAAACCCAGTCCGCTCAGCGCAGCAGATTTGGCCAACCTACTCAAGTCGATGCAAAGTGACCAAATCGAAAACATAGAAATCATCACGAATCCGAGTGCCAAATACGATGCTGAAGGAAATGCGGGAATCATCAATATCCGCATGAAGCGCGATAAAAACATGGGTGCAAATGCCACAGTGAACTTTGATTACAGCGCATGGGTCAACCAACGATTGAATGGCTCCATTTCGGGCAATTACAGGGCTAAAAAATTCAATGCATTCGGCAGCTACAGCGGAGGGGTGGGAGCAAACCAAAGTTTCATGAATTTTTACCGCACTTTGGGCGGTCAATCGTTTACAAGCAATACCATCATCGAGAGGGATTATGTAAACCACAATTTCCGCGGTGGTCTGGATTATTACATCAACAAAAAGCACACGATCGGGTTCTTGGCAAGTGGAGTTTTGAGCGAGGGAACCGGCACCACGGAATCAAACAACGACATCCGAATCCTAGGTAACGACTCCATTCTCAGCACCCTTGAATCAATCGGTAGCTCCGATTTCAACAAACTAAATTACAACGCCAACCTCAACTACCGGTTTGACAACCAAAAAGGGTCAACCTTGAACATCGATTTGGACTACGGCACATTCCGGAATGAAAACTACACCTACCAACCCAACACCTACCGCGATCCCAAAACGGGCCAAGTGTTGACAGAGCGGAATTTTGCGAATGATGCACCCACCGACATTGACATATACACTTTCAAGGCAGATTACGAACGTCCCCTTTGGAAAGGCAAGCTCGGCGCAGGTGTCAAAGCGGCTTGGGTTTCGACACGCAATACGTTTGATTTTTTCAATGAAACAGCCGACAACCTTGTGTTGGACTCAAGCAGGAGCAATACGTTTGACTACCTCGAAAACGTGAATGCCGCCTACGCCAACTACAGCAGACAAATGAAAAAGTGGGGCATTCAGATCGGCGTTCGGGCAGAGCAAACCAACAGCCTGGGAAAATTGGATGCCTTCGTGGCCACCACCAACGATACCGTGGAGAGGCATTACCTCAACTTGTTCCCCTCGGCTGGCGTCACCTACAACCTCAACCAGCTCAACACCTTCCGCTTGACCTACAGCCGTCGCATTGACCGTCCGCGTTACGAGGACTTGAATCCTTTCGTTCAACAAATCGACGAGCTTTCATACCGGGTCGGCAATCCCTTCCTGCAGCCACAATTCACACACAACATGGAGGTGGGGTACACATACAAATATACCTTGAACGCCAGCGTGGCCTATTCTATCACCTCAGGGTTCTTTACCAATGTGGTGGATACCATAGAATCCATCCGCACCCAAATGACGCAACTCAACCTCAGCGAACGCAGGGTGTTGACTGGAACCATCAGCTACCCTTGGTCTCCATTCAAATGGTGGAGCACATTCAGCAATGCTTCGGTTTTCAATGTCCGCAACTTGGCCGATTCTGTTAATGGAAAGTCCATCGACTTGAGCCGCACTTCATTCACACTGTTCCATCAGAGCACATTCAACCTGCCCAAGGAATTTGGAATCCAGCTATCCGGTTTCTACAATTCGCCAGGGATTTGGGGGGCCAATTTCCGGACCATCGACTTTTGGGGAGTGGAGGTTGGAGCCACCAAAAAACTGTTCAAGCAGCGGGGATTGTTAAAAGTCGGAATGAGCGATATTTTCTTCACCATGCAATGGGGCGGAGACCAAGCGTTCGGTGGACTCACCACCAGCGGTGGGGGCGGATGGGAAAGCCGACAAATCAAGGCGAGCTACACACATACCTTCGGGAACACCAATGTCAAAGGGGGAAGGAAGCGTTCTACCGGCCTAGAAGACGAACAGAAAAGGGCTGGAGAAGGCGGTGGAATGGGCCGATGAGTCCAAACACAGCTAAAAACAAAAGGCAGGAACCTCTCGGTATCCTGCCTTTTTTCTGACATGAACTATTTTATTGATTGATTTTGATGACCTTCTTGGAGGCATCGAAATCTTTACCTACAAACTTAAGGTGGTAGCTGCCATGTGCGAGTTGATTGGACGGAATATGGAACTCATTGTTTCCAGCCACCAATTGCTCTTTTCCGACCCAGACTTGTTTGCCAATGGCGTCGTAGATTTCAACGCGGACTTCCTGGTCTTCCTGCACACCCAACGTAACCTGCATGCCTTGGTCACCCACCGGATTCGGCCAAACATTGAGTCCATAGTAGGATTGGTCTGGCTCCAAACGGGCGGTTACAGACTGGGTGTAATTGGAGGATCCATCCACATCGACATATTTGAGACGGTAATGATAATCTATTCCGGCGACTACGTTCACGTCGTCGAAGCCATACCGGCGCAGGGTTGAAGAGTTGCCGGCAGCGTCAACGCTTCCAACTTGATTCCAACCTACCAAGTCGAGGCTACGCTCCACTTCAAAATGGCTGCTGTGGATTTCCATCGCCGTAAGCCATCCAACGTTGATGTAGCGGTTTTCGACCGGGCGGGCAAACAGATCCACGATTTCAACAGGAAGGGCCGTGCTTCCCGCCGCAAGGTTGAATTCCGAACGGGCACCAAAGCCATCGAAGTCGTTCCGATCCAAACCAAGCGGGGAAGTGCCGCAATCGTTTTGAAGACCCAAAATGGTGTCGTTTTTCGTGATGAACCAAGATGAGTTGGCAGGGTAATTGTCATCCTGAGGCCAGACCCACATTTGGTAGGTTCCGGCTCCAGCGGCAGTGATGTCATTGAAGTACCATTCGCCGTGGTCTAGGCCACCAAAATAGTTAATCGCATTTCCACATTCGCCTGGGGAGCCGGCAATCGTATTGTCGCTGCCCTGCTCGAACAGTCCATAAATAACGTCGTAGTTGTTGGCATCGAGATCGATGCGGGCATATTGCATGCCACGAGCTGCGCCGGCACCTGCGGGCTCCAAACCCAAAACAAAGCCGTATTGTCCACCAGCCGAAGACACCGCACGCCTCAAACGACCTTGCACGTATCCATTGTCAACTGCACTCACGTTACCATTCAAAGTGACCGTATTGTCGACCATGGAGCCTAGTCCAGCAGACGGGTTCATGATCCCAAAAGTTGCGGAGTACCCAGTGCCATTTGTAGGCAAAGTGGAGGGGTTGTGGGTGATGATGCGATTGACAGGAGCGGCCCCGAATTGGAAATCAACGGAGTTGCGAACATCTGCCACCTCTCCCGTTCCATTCAACCAAACTACACCTTGGCTGTTGCCCAACACCAAGTTATAGAAAGAGCCATCGTTGACTCCGACATTGGCCTGTCCACCACGCACAGCATAGGACCCTTGGATGAATTGCTGTTGACCGCCGTTCACGTTCAGGTTTTGGATTACGGTCGTTCCATTACCCCGCTGTTGAAAGGTATTGCTTGAATACATGTTCCCTTGGACCTGGGCAGTACCATCGTTTCTATACAAGCTGTTTCCGAGTTGGTGCATGTCACCCCAAACCGACAGTGTGGTGAAATTAGAGACAACAGACCCATTGTTTACAAACTCGAAGTTGTGCTGTGCGAACAATCCGAAAGAGGGAAGGGTCATTAAAGCCGAAACACCCAGTCCTTTGAGGGCATTTTTCAAAACTTGCCGAGAATTCTTCGTGTTTTTCATAGTCATGTCAGGTTTGTTAGGATGTCAGAAATCAGTAAATCAAATCTTGCTTAACGGGCTCAACCTATCGGGTGCTGCCTTCAATTCCATATCCGACAGAAATCTTAGCGGCAATCACAAACAGGCTGAACAAGGAACGAAAATCAAAAGTCGGTTTGTTGTGTCGGGTTTGTTTGATTAAGTAATGAGAAGTTAAGGCGAGAATGAAACAAATCCAAAACACCACCACACCAGCCTAGGCACTTTTAGGGGCTAAAATACTTCTGTTATGATTTACTTTTAGACTCTTCTCATCACCTTTACAGCGGGCAGCAATTCATTATAGTCCATTGAAAATACCGCAAGTTTTATCCTTGTATAATATTAATTATCAATTACTTATAAAACTAATGCTTGGTTAAATCCGTTGCGATTACGACTGAGGTTTCATCCCAAACCCAATGAAATATCCATTGGCCAAAATGAATTACGACGGGTTGGCTTGTACGGAAATTCCTACACAAAGTGTAGTCGTTGTAATCCCATGAAAACAGGCCCAATGTGAGGTGTTTTCGCCTAACGAACGTTTGGAAACAACATGCTCGGGAAATGATAAAAATCTGTCAAAACACGATGAAGATTCAGTTGCCTCCCAGCTTGCGTTCGAGCTGATCCATGCGATCTTTCAGCAGTTTATTCTCGGCCTCCAAACGTTGGATTTGGGCTTGTTGCTCTTGTACGGCCTTGACCAATGGCACCACAAACTCAGCATATCTCAGCCCGTAATAGTCTTTGTCGTTTTGGGGTGCATCGACGCCACTGAAGGAGAAGCCAATTTTTTTCGCTGCGGACTCTACTTCTTGGGCAATGAATCCAGATTGTATCGCTGGGCTGCCACTGCCCACGGCGAGGCCCTGAACACCAAGAAATTGGTTCTGTTTTTCCAAATCCACCTGATAGGTAACAGGACGCAAAGCCATCACGAAATTTAATCCCGGTACATTTTCTTTCACATTGGTTTTGAAGCGCCCATCCGACAAGGTGGTCCATCCCACCTGTCCACCAATCGACGCGACCATGTTATTGCCTACACGAATTTGGTTGCTTGCGGTCACGAGGGAGTTTCCTCCGAGGGCGGTGGAGTTGGTCGCATTGGCCAAATTCGTATTTGAGTAAGCCCCAATGAACGTGTTGTAATTACCCGTAGTGGAATTTTGGCCTGCGGAGGCCCCAACTGCCACATTGTTGCTAGAGGTACAAGACAACAATGCATTGGCACCAACTGCTACGGAGCTTCCTCCCACGGTATTTGCCCCCAATGCTGAATTACCAAGGGCCACATTACCGCTTCCAGTTGTGTTTTGGCCAAGGGATAAATATCCCAAAGACAAATTATTGATGCCCGCCGAATTGAATCTTAATGCAAATGGGCCGATGGCCAAATTATCTGTTCCAAACGTATTAGAGGTAAGGGCTCGGTATCCCAAAGCTAAATTTCCTGAACCTGTGGTATTCGCTCGGAGGGCATCTGTGCCAATTGCCAAGTTTTGATATCCTGTCGTATTGGAGAACATGGCACTGAATCCGATTGCCGTATTGTCTGCCCCTGTACTGTTGTTGTACAGGACCTGGTAACCCACTGCGGTGTTGTTGCTTCCCTGATTGACGCGAAGAGCCCAAGCCCCGATGCCTACGGTGTTGGATGCAACATTGCTGAACATCGCATCCGCACCGATTGCAACCACGCGTGTAACACTTCCGTTTTGGTTTGCGCCTGAACCAATGGCCACATTGCCATCTCCGATCGTATTGACTGAAAGCGCATCTGCACCAATGGCCGTATTTTCTGCTCCGGTGGTGTTGCTCAGCATGGCATTTTTTCCAACTGCCGCATTGTCGCCCCCTGTTGTGTTTGAATACAAAGCAAAATACCCAAGCGCACTGTTGCCTGGGCCGAGGGTGTTGCTGTAAAGCGCACTGTGTCCGATACCGGTATTGTTGCGGGATGCGGAATTGAGGTACAGGGCACGATACCCAAGGGCTGTATTGTACAAGCCGGAAGTATTGGTGAACAAGGCTTCTTTTCCAACGGCTGTATTTTGGGGTCCGCTTGTTAGACCAGCCAATGCGAATGCGCCGACCGAAGTATTTTCCTTGCCCGTGTTACTGGCTGGGGCGCTAGAGCCACGCATGGATTCAAAACCGACTGCTGTATTGTAATTTGCAACCGCAGGGGAGGTGGCATTGTCAGCATTGAACATGGCGCGTGTCCCTATTGCCGTGGCACTGTACCCACCGACATTGCTGAACAAAGCGGACTCCCCAATGGCCACATTTTCGTCCCCTTTGGTATTGTATGCGGCCTTATAACCCATGACTACATTTCGCCGACCATATTGATTTTGGTAAAGTGAATGGTAGCCAATCGCCACGTTGTATGAACCGAAATCACCCGTAGCATTGAAGGTGTTGGCTTGGCCGATGTTCTCGTACATGGAGCGATAGCCTATTGCAACGTTATGGTCACCAACGGTGTTTTTGAACATCGATTCATAGCCATTGGAAACGTTGAAATCTCCCGAGACATTCAAGGCCAAGGCCAGATTTCCCACCGCGATATTTCCGATACCTATCGTATTGCTTGTCATGGCAGACCCCCCTACGGCGGTATTGTAGGACCCACTTGTGTTGGCTGAAAGTGCTGAATAACCAACTGCAACCGAATTAAGTCCCGTGGTGTTGGAGGTGAAGGCAAAAGCTCCAATCGCGGTGCTGTTGTAACCTGATGCGTTCGCAGCCCCCGCAGAACTCCCGATGAAGGTGTTGGCATTGTTGTTGAGATTGTCTGCTGCTCCCGCTCCTTCACCTACAAAAACAGAGAATCCGGTGTTGAATACTTCGATTTGACCTTTGGTTGTGATCCGTGCGCGCAGGATGTTGTTGGTGCGAAAATCCAAGGCTTGATTGTCGGTCGTTCCCAAAAAATTGGTTCCCGCCACTGTGCCAGCGTTTCCGGTGGTATGCCAATCATTGGCGTTGTCACCTACCTTTTCCCAAATGGTGCCGTTCCAGAAATAAAAGCCCGTTCCAGCTCCACCTGTAACTGTGGCGTTGGTGTTGTAAACCAACAAACTTGTAGCGGGTGCCATAACCGGGGAGGTGCCGTTGGTCACATCAACCAATGAAACACGAGGAATCAACAAACCCCGGTTTGCATCGATGATTTCAAGCTTGGAGGATGGATCGGGAGTCAAGGTACCAATGCCAACATTTTGCCCGAATGCCGAGGCACTCAGACAGGAAAATAAAATAGCACATCCAAGGCGTATCCGGGTAATAGAATGATGCAACATGCTAACGGGTGTGAAGGATTGTTTCAACTTAAAAATTCAATTTACACTAAAAGTCAATTGGTTCAGCCGAATAAGGCACCGAATTCCTATTTGCACCTTTCCGAAATAACGTTGTAAACAGACCCAGACCACTTCACTGGATCTGCAGCATACCCCGTCGAGGCAATACTGGTGAGCCATTTCTTTTCGTCCACGGAGCCAACCAACTCTGGATAAAACCTCTTTGACTTGATTAACTCACAAAAGCCGACGTATGATGCCCTTGCCGTAGGAAAGTACTTGTATTTGCTTCGATAACCAGAAGTCTCAAACTGACAATTTCCCGCCATCCCGAAATGGTTGTTCAGCTTTTTGGCAACATTGCTGACACCACCGCCGGATTCAACGTAAGCGACTGCCAGGATTACGCAACTCGGAATCTTGTAAACCGCCGACAAGCTATCTGCCAAGTGACGGTGGTCCTGAAAATAAGTCTTGCTCTGCGACAAGCCCAAGGAAGGCATCAACAAGGCAATCCAGACAAACCATGCAAAACGTGGCATGCTATAAAGATAGGTAAATGTGTAAGGATCTCATTTCCAAAAATCAACACTATGATTCTGCGGGAGTCGGGGCAATCACATAATGGTCCATGCCCGTGACCTGTGGTTCGATTGAAAGCAGGCCGCCTTTCACCAGATGAACCAAGGTATTGGAAGCAGACTTCGCGGAAAGACCTGTCAAGCGTGAAAATTCCACAATGGTAACGAAATCATGGTCCTCCATGTATCGGAACAATTGAAACTCCTTTTCGCCCACCTCCACTTTCAAACTTCTACCTTGAGATGAAAAGCGCATGATTTCCACCATCTCTCTGGAGGCTTTGACACTGCAATCCGCGATGCGAACCAAGGCTTGCCCTACATTCCCATCCGAAAAACCCGGCCGCTCCAGCGCACGATGTGGCCGTTTGGGGGATGGGAAAACCTCAATGGCCACCACACTTTTTTTGGCATTGATCGGGATTTCAGACACCGAGCACTCAACCTCGGGATGAATGTACTGGGCCAAATTCAACCAAACAGCTTCTTGGATTTCCCGTCCATCCCGAAGCCCGCTCACCCTGCCGTCATCGTCTACCCCTATCAAAACCCAACCTCCGCCGGTATTGGCAAAGGCCACCACTTCCCTGGCAAGCTTGTCCCATTCCGGAAGCTTGAGCTTGAACTCCAGGTGAAGCCCCTCACCCTGAGATGCCAAATCCAAAAGCTGATGGAGAGTCATGCCTAAATTTAAGCAACCTTGCCCATGCATGGGGCTGAAACAACACGGATGCGGATTTAAAATAACCTGCCACCAAAGGAAATTGTGGGCAGTGCTTCTTAACTTGCGCTGTCAAACTAAATCATCATGAGCGACGAAAAGATCATATTCTCCATGTCGCGGGTGTCCAAAACCTACCCGCCCAACAAACAAGTCATCCGTGATATTTCGCTGGGCTTTTACCTCGGTGCCAAAATCGGCGTAATCGGGATGAATGGTCAAGGAAAATCCACCTTGATGCGCATCATAGCCGGAGTGGACAAAGACTTTCAAGGAGAGCTTGCTTTCTCGCCCGGATACACAGTGGGATTGTTGGAGCAACACCCCAACTTGGACCCCAACAAAACCGTGAAAGAAGTGGTTGAAGAAGGAGCGTCCTACGTTAGCAACCTGTTGAAGGAGTTTGAAGAAATCTCCATGAAATTCATGGAGGAAATGAGCCCCGAGCAAATGGACAAGCTCATCGCACGCCAAGGAGAACTCCAAGACAAAATCGATGCGTGCGACGGATGGAATTTGGACCACAAACTCGATGTGGCCATGGATGCATTGCGTTGCCCACCTTCCGATCAAAAAGTCGGCCCCTTGTCTGGCGGTGAAAAAAGGCGGGTAGCCCTTTGTCGCTTGTTGATTCAACAACCGGATGTGTTGTTGTTGGACGAACCTACCAACCACTTGGACGCCGAATCCGTGGATTGGTTGGAACAACACCTGCAGCAATACCCCGGTACAGTCATTGCCATCACGCACGACCGTTACTTCTTGGACAATGTGGCTGGTTGGATTCTGGAACTCGACCGCGGACACGGAATTCCATGGAAAGGAAATTACTCCTCCTGGCTCGACCAGAAACAGAAAAAGCTCGCTCAAGAACAAAAGCAGGAATCCAAACGCCAACGCACCTTGGAGCGCGAATTGGAGTGGATCAACATGAGCCCCAAAGCACGCCAAGCCAAAGGAAAAGCGCGTCTGAACGCCTATGAAAAACTCGCAGCCCAAGAGTCGTCGCAACGGGAGGCGGAGTTGGAAATTTTCATCCCTGCGGGGCCCCGATTGGGCGATACGGTCATCGAAGCACATGACATTTCCAAGTCTTATGGAGACAAGGTGCTGTTCGAACACTTGACATTCACCGTCCCAAGGGCGGCCATAGTAGGTGTAGTCGGACCCAACGGGGCTGGTAAAACAACCCTATTCCGCATGATCACCGGCAAGGAAAACCCAGACTCGGGGACCTTTAAGGTGGGCGAAACCGTGCAACTTGCCTACGTGGACCAAGAGCATGAAAGCCTTGACATGAACCAAACCGTGTTTGAATCCATTACGGGTGGATATGAGAACATCATGTTGGGCACCAAAGAGGTGAACGGCCGCGCCTACTGCAGCCGATTCAATTTCACAGGCAACGACCAAAGCAAAAAGGTAAGCGAACTGTCGGGTGGGGAAAGAAACCGCCTCCACTTGGCCAGAATGCTCAAAAGTGGCGCAAACGTTCTGCTTTTGGACGAACCTACCAACGACTTGGACGTGAACACACTTCGCGCTTTGGAGGAAGGTCTTGAAAATTTTGCAGGATCCGCCATCATCATCTCGCACGACCGCTGGTTTTTGGACAGGATTTGTACCCATATTTTGGCCTACGAAGGCGACTCAAGGGTTTATTTCTTTGAAGGAACTTACACCGATTACGAGGAGAACAAAAAGAAAAGACTTGGGGACGTCAGCCCTACTCGCATTCGGTACAAAAAACTGTCACACGGATAAGATTTCTTAAAGAAACCGTCGGGTTACGGAAAGCTCATAGAGCGCATCCTGATTCGTGAGAATCTTTCCGGATTGCACTTGAAATTGTGCCCTGCTTATGCAAGTTAAAATGTGAACCCGGCTCAATCGGGTTGGGGCGCTCATCGTTTTAAGTGCGCGGGCGGCTGAACCCCATCCCAGTTTATTTTCCCCAGACAAACAAAATCAATGGACAGGTGTTTGTGATATGGTTTGTAGATAACTCTGAATGAACGCCAGCCATTTCGGGCTTGAGGAGGCAAGAAATACCTTGTAAGAGTTCAAATTCACTAACTTTGCCGTGACTTTGCTTGGGATTGAATTGAATCATAGTTTGTAATTGATTGGTCACATGGAAAAAAATCCCATCCTCCGTGCTTCGGTAATCGCTGTTCTCCTTTTAGCCTGGCTACCGCTTGTAACCTGGGGGCAATGCATGTACTACCCCATTTCTTTGGAAGAACGGGTCGCAAACTCAACCCACATCGTCATTGGACGGTTGCTATCGCAACATTCCTATTGGGACCGGAAGCACGAAGTCATCAACACGCTGAACATTATTCAGGTCACCGCCTATTTGAAAGGCCATCGACAAGACCGTCAAATCGGTGTCATCACCCGAGGGGGCACCTTGGAAAGTGAAGCCATGATTTCTTACCCAAGCCTCTCGCTGGACCCTTACAACGAATATTTGCTCTTCCTTCAAGGCAACAACATCACGGGAGACCATCCGGGATTCCGCGCAACTGACCCTTCCATGATCCAGGCAGAACCCTATGCAGATGGACAAGGCGCAATCACCAAACAAAGCGGTCTGTACCACGATTTGTTGGTCCTGCCCCAACTTGACGAGACCCAATTGATGTCCATGGTCAAAAACCTGACCCGCTTGGACGCCGTCACACCAGAGGGCACCCGATTCACCCCCCGCTTGGGTGACACTTTCCCACTCAGTGATTATGCTGCCAGCCAACGTGGAGCCATGCCCATCACATCCTTTACTCCCACCACATCATTTGCGGGAACAATCGTTCCTGCTGATTTCCTGACCATCGACGGTTCGGGTTTCGGGGCCGCCGCGGGAACTGTTTTTTACAGAAATGCTGATGATGGTGGAGCAACCACCATTTCCTCTGGGGTTGCTACCGACAACGTGGCATGGTCGGACGTGCAGATCCAAAACAAAATCGCCCGCAGAGCAGGAACAGGAACGGTGAATGTGAACGGTGCCATGACGAGTGCCGGAACCCTGACTGTCCAATATTCCCACATCGACATCAACAACGTTTTCAGTGGGTTTGCAAGCGCAACCCGGCAAAGGTTTTACCTCCGCAACTTGAACACTGCTGGCGGATATACTTTCGCTTACAACACCACATTCAATGCTGATGCTGCGGCCAAAGCTGCATTTGAAAGGGCACTGAACACTTGGCGTTGCGCCACTTTCGTCAATTTTGGCACGACCACAACCACCACGGCCCTGGCAACAGCCGTTCAAGACGGCACCAATTGCGTGTTTTACAATGCCGGCCTTCCCGCAGGTGTGCTCGGACGTGCAAACTCCTTTTTCCAAGCCAGTTCTTCAGGCGGATGCACACTTGCCAATACCGTTTGGTGGACCGCTGAAATCGACATTGAGTTCAAACCCAATCCACCGAGCGCAGGATTCACTTGGGAGTTTGGACCTGCGGCACCCACCGGTACGGAGTTCGATTTTGAATCTGTGGCACTTCATGAGTTGGGACATGCTCATGGACTTGGCCACGTCATCGCACCTGGAACGGTCATGCACTTTTCAATTTCCAACGGAGCAAGTGTACGTTCCTTAAACCCCAATGACATCGCCGGAGGAAACGCCAAAATGGCCTACAGCACAGCCGCAACTTGTTTCAATCCAGGGGCCTCAGGCTCACCCATGGTTGCTCTGACCGCCGGAAACTGCATCTTGGCTGAAGGACCTGCCGTTTTTGCCGATGGTCATCATGTTCAAGGAATTGGAAACGAACTTCATTGGTCATGCCAATCCCACAATTCCATCACAACATTCGAAATTGAACGGAGGTTTCCCCAAGGCAGCTACCAAAAGCTTGCAGAAATCCCTGCCATGGACCGAAACGATTTTTCATGGACCGATCGAAATGTAGGCTCGAATGGCCACTGGGAATATCGAATTCTCGGAAAGGATCAACAAGGCCAAACCCACTCTAGCCCGACCATTTCCATCATTGCCGGCAATCCAAAAAATTGGTCCCTCACACCCTCCCCGACGAATGGCGAAGTAACCATCCACGGCCAAAGTGACGGGGCTACCAAACCATGGATTGTAGTTCTCGATTTGCAGGGTAGGCAGATACTCAAAACCACCTTGGAGACCAGCAATGGATGGGTGCACCAACGCCTTGATGTGGGATTTCTTCCATCAGGGACCTATCTATACCAAATTATGGGAGCCCACACACCCGGAAGCGGAAAGTTTGTGGTCCGTTAGACCCGAACGTTGACATTGTGTTGCCAAAATCAGCGCGAAAAAAATGCAAATCATCTTAAAATTCTGATTATCAATTTTTTGCACTGCGTTTTTTCGTAACCTTAATTTAACATAGGCGACATATTTCTTTTGATGTTGATTCAGACCTTTGTTTAATTCCTAAATTATCAGGAAGGCAAAGAAATGAGCGCAGCAAACAGCATCATCCAGAGATTGATCCCGAAGGACAAGCGATTCTTCCCATTGTTCGATGAATTCGGCACAACGGTACAGAGCGCTGCCAACTCTTATTCGGAGCTGCTCAAAACTACCGACCCACAGCGCAGAAGCGAATTGGTTGATGCCATCTCCGAGGCTGAAAGCAAAGGCGATACGTTGATTCACAAAATCGTTACCGAACTTACAGCCACTTTCATCACGCCGTTTGACAGGGAAGATATCCACTTGCTTGCATCCAACCTAGACGCCATTTTGGATGATTTCTTGGCCGCTGGCCGTCGCATCGTGGCCTACAAGATTGACGTCCTTCCTGAGCGCCTCATCAAACTCGGGGAGTTTTCCAAGCAGAGCGGTGAATTGACGGCGGCTTGCCTCCATAACCTCAAAAGCATCCGTGACCCGAAGGCATTCGCCGAGAGAATTCGTCAGCTTCAAAACCTGAAAGGTCAATCAGACGATATTTTCCTAGATGGCATGGCTGAGCTATATGGCGGCGGCACCGACTCAATCCACGTCCTGAAACTCCGTGAGGTTTATTTGGCCACAGATGATGCCATGCGGAACTTCCAAGAGCTTTCGTTTGCCTTGGAGGCCATCTTGATCAAAACCACCTGATAGCAACCGGTGGCATGACTTTTTTCCTCATTTCCATTATCGTATTGGCCCTTGTTTTTGACTACATCAATGGATTCCATGATGCAGCCAATTCCATTGCCACCGTGGTATCCACCCGCGTACTCACACCATTTCAGGCCGTACTTTGGGCTGCTGCGTTCAATTTCGCTGCCTTTTTTATTTTCAAAGACCACGGAGTTGCCAACACAATCGCAAAAACCGTTCAGGAAGAGTTTGTGACTTTGCCGGTGATAGCATCCGGTTTGATTGCCGCCATCGCATGGAATCTTCTTACTTGGTGGTTAGGTATTCCGTCCTCCTCCTCGCACACGCTCATAGGTGGGTTCATGGGTGGGGCCATTGCCCACGCGGGATTCTCCGCCTTGAACGCCGAGCCCATCATCAAAACTGCAAGTTTCATCTTTTTGGCTCCTTTGGTAGGTATGCTGATGGCCTTTCTTGTCTCGCTTTGGTTTTTGCACAGTTTCGTGAAGGCTTGGTACCCTAAAATCATCAGTGTGGCTGTGATTATGGTGGTTGGATTTTTGGTCTTCCAACAATTAGACACCAAGAAAGACCTCGCCGGTGGAAGCTCCATCACCTTCCAAACCGATCAAAAGGTAAGCAAGGAAAAGCTTAAGAAGGCATTGACATTCAAGGACGATGATGGTAAGGAGTACGCTCCTGTTTTGGGGTCGGCCAAAAATGAACAGGGACAAAAAGATACGACCGGCACCCTCTACACACTCAAAACCACCTTTCTTAAAGACAAGGAGACAAAGGTTGTGAATCCGGCCTTGACAGACCAGGTTTTGATGGCGGTGAAGGATGCGACAGATGCCACGGCCACCATCGTTGAAACTCACAAGATTACCAAAGACTCCCCCGAAAAAGAACGATTTGACGACTCTCACCTCAAAGCTAATTTTGATAATTACTACTTGAGGGTGATTTTTCATGGCAAAAACTTCAAGTGGTTTTTGCTGTTCTCCATCGTGCTCTTGGTGGGTGTGTTCACGCTGTTTTTGAGCGGTATGGCAGTAGGACCTGCAGAAAAATGGTTCAAGCGCATGCAGTTGGTATCATCGGCGGCTTTCAGCATCGGCCATGGTGGAAACGACGCCCAAAAAGTGATGGGTATCATCACGGCCGCCTTGATTGCTGGAGGTCAAATCCAAGAGTTTCATCAGATGCCCAATTGGGTGCCTTTGGCTTGTTATGCAGCCATCGGAATCGGCACCATGAGTGGTGGGTGGAAAATCATCAAAACCATGGGCTCCAAAATCACCAAAGTCACTCCTTTCGAGGGCGTTGCCGCAGAAACGGCGGGAGCTGTAACTTTGTTTTTGACCGAGAACCTGAAAATACCGGTTTCAACCACGCACACCATTACAGGTGCAATCATTGGGGTCGGTGCCACCAAAAGACTTTCCGCAGTCCGATGGGGCGTTACCTACAGCTTGGTGATTGCTTGGATCTTGACCATTCCAGTATCGGCCCTGCTTGCAGCAGGTGTATACGGACTCTTCCATTTGTTTGGCTTCTGAGGCCTACCAACCTTATCGCCCCCAACCGGGGTGGGCATCTACAAATGCATCCCATTCTTCGTTCGCCTTCCTGAATGGACCTACGGGTTGAAGCCATTCCAACCTCTCAGAACTACTTATTTCCATTGGAACCATCGTAATCAGGTTCACCATGTCCCAAGCTTCCGCAAATCGGAGCCTGTTTCCTTCCGGCGCCTGAAACTGAAGCCCGAACCCCGCTGGCCCATCACTTGATCCAACGGTAACCCTCAGAAATGGCCCGCTGAATGGGTGAATTTCGTAAACCCCAGGCATATTCACCGATACTCCACCGTCGATGAGTGGAAATGCAGGCAGCCTGACCCCTTGGAACCCACTGACCTCAATCATTCTTGGGCCAATTCTATCCAAAAAAAGTACGCGACCCAATTGGTCTTTCCAGAGGCCCAACCAAGCGTTTGGAAACTCTGGAGGCGTAATGGATGTACTGCCTGGAATCATGGGGTTGAGTTGAACCTGAATCACCTAAAGTTCGCATTTTAGGGTCCAATCACAAACTCCATTGAAGGCATTGGTTTGCCGTAAAAGACTCCAAATTCATATCTTGGCAAAAAATCAACGATGAGCTTCAGAGCCCTGAAATACACGACGGTCTACACCGGTGCTGGTTGCGGGGTGCTTTCCTTGCTGGGAGAGGGCTGGCTTGTGTTGGCGTTGCCTTTGTACGCTTTTGCGCTGATCCCTTTTTTGGAGCTATTCCTGAAACCCGACCCAAGAAACATGGAGGCAGCTGAAGTAGAATTGGCTCGTCAGGATTCCGTCTATGATTGGCTTTTGTATTCCATTCTGCCCATTCAGTGGGGAATGATGGCCCTGCTTTTGTTCGTACTGAATTTCATGCAGTGGACCAATTGGGAAATTGCAGGAAAAATCTGGGCCGCCGGTATCGGATGTGGAGTGTTGGGAATCAATGTTGCACATGAACTGGGACACCGCACCAAGTGGCAGTCACGGCTGGCAGCAAGGCTTCTTTTGCTCTCTTCGCTATATATGCACTTTTTCATCGAGCACAATCGTGGCCATCACCTTCGTGTTTCCACCCCTGAAGACCCTGCATCTGCACGAAAAGGTGAATCGCTTTATGCATTTTGGATCAGATCGGTAGTGGGAAGTTATTTTTCTGCCTGGCATCTTGAAAACAGCCGGTTGAAACGAAAGGGTGTTGCATGGATTTCGCCGCAAAACGAAATGCTGGTCTACCAACTTCTTCAAGTGGGATTGGTTGTGGGAATTGGTCTCTTGCTGAATTGGCAGTCGGCATTGGCTTTTGTTTTGGCTGCAACGATTGGGTTCTTGTTGCTTGAGACAGTGAATTACATTGAGCACTACGGCTTGCAACGAAAAAAATCAACAGATGGCACCTACGCAAGGGTGGAGCCTCAACACTCCTGGAATTCCGACCATCCATTGGGCAGGTTGGTTTTGTTCGAGTTGAGCAGGCACAGCGACCACCACTATCGATCTGGCAAAAAGTATCAATTGCTCCGACATTGGGACCATGCACCCCAAATGCCAACCGGCTATCCCGGCATGATGGTGTTGGCCACAATCCCGCCACTTTGGTTTTACGTCATGCATCGTCAACTGGCAGGGTTGGAGTCCGAACTTGCACAAGAAGCCCAACCTACCTGAATGGTTTTGATTCACAAACTAGCCCCTCAACTGCTTTGGCCAATCCTCCTGTTGGTTGGTGGTCGCTCATTTTCCCAAGTGCATGGTGGATTGAATTTAGGGCCGGCATATGGTCGCACAATCGATGCTGGCCTACGTGTCTACATTCCCGACGAGGATTGGATTTCCTTGCATGCAGAAGGGGGGTACACCTTCGAGGGCCCTCTGTATTTTCCACGCAAACAAGCGGATTGCCTTTCTGACGCCTACCATGCAGGCTACCATTTTCGGGTTGGTTTCCGAAATGGAATCACCACCGACTACCGTAAAAGCCATTTGTTTTGGGGTGCTGAACTCACCTTTGTTCAACACCGAGAAAGCGCCTTGCTACAATCTTGCCAATCTGACCCTCAAGCCCCCTACAGGGACCAGCATTCCCTCAGAGCTTGGGCTGGAGGATTTTCGCTTGGATACACTTGGAATCCGCTTCAAGGCAAAAGCTACCGACAGCCGGTGTTTCTTGACTTTGGGTTGCGGGTGAGCCATCCATTTCACTTCAGCCACCCACCCTTCGGGAATAGGGGTTATTACTCCGGGATTGGATACACCTATTTCCCAATTCGACAGGTGGCGATCGAACCTGTGTTTGTGCTTCGGTGGGAACTTTGGCAAGACAAGAAGGGTTACAACCGACCACGAACGGTGAAACGCTTCAAGCAATCAAAATAGGGTCGGCGGGGGCGGTGGAACAACCAATTTGGGATACAAAACGGTTGTCTTCAACTGGACCTCGGCTTTTTCGGCCATCCATGCTGCAAACTGGGGCACATGGGTCATTTCATGTTGGTGAACGAAGAAATAACAGGACTTCAATCCCGCCTCTTTCCATTGCTTCAATCGGCTGACCCAATCGTCTACCCTTTGGTAGTCGGTATGATGCAATCCGTTTCCGACAAAACGAACCACAACATCTGGAACGGTCAGACGCATGTGCAAAACATCCCTTCTCCCCGCAACATCAGTTATCACAATCCCATGGCCATGCCGTTGCAAAGCCTCAAATGTCTTTTCCGACCACCCCCCTCCCTGAAACCATGAAGCGTGCCTGAACTCCCAATGCAGGGCAATGCCACTGGGCCATCCCTCCAAAAATTTCTTTATCAAATCATGGTTTTCTGGTCCGAAACGCTCCGGCAACTGGATGAAACATGGGCCCAAGGAGTCCGCGAAATGAGCCAAGGATTCACAAAATTGTCGCGTGGCTGCAACTGGGCGAAGTCCGGAATGATGGCTGATTTGCTGAGGCAGTTTGGGACAAAACCTGAATCCGGGCGGAGCATGATAGGCCCACTGGGATACCTGTTCCGGAGTTGGGATCCGGTAGTGGGTGGTATTGAACTCAATGGTGCCAAAAAGGCGTCCATAGGCACCTAAATACGCATTGGAAGCCAACTTGATTGGATAATAACTTCCCCTCCACTCCGGATTGGACCATCCCGTAGCCCCCAGGTAAAGCATGAAAGCATCAGAGTCGGAGCAGGCCTTGAGCGTCGATGCAGTAGATGAATGGTCCATGGGCAGTCTGAGGTCGACCCCTTCCAAAGATTCCAAGCGACCGAAATTCATCCTAAGGCCTCCATCTGTTTCATCATCAACGAAAATCCAAAATCTTCAGTAAATTCACGATAGGTCTCATCAAACAACATTGTTTCTTAGACTCCTCACTTGGCTGAATTGGACTTGAAAATAAAAACGTGGATTGTGTGGGTTTGTTTGCTGACAAGCATGGTTGGCAATTCTCTTGCACAAGCCATTCAGGTGCCCGAGGGAACCTTAGCTGCATTTGGCCGTTCCCAACCCGGAGTTCAAGCCTCATGGTCCAAAGGTGTCGATGGAAGTGTTGAAGCTGAGTTCAAAAAGGAAAATACAGAGCAGATTTACGTCTACGATGCAACGGGTGCCCTTTTGTACAAGAAAATGCGTGCTCCTCTTGCGCAATTGCCCCAACAATCCCGGGGAATTCTTAGTTCATCGGGCGCACAACCCTCCCAATCTTCGGCCTACAAAGTCATTTCCAGAACCCAAGAGAAGTTCTATGAAACTTGGGTCCTTAAAACATCGGGAAGGGAGTGTTTCAGATTTGCTTTGGACGGCGCCCAAATTTCTCGAAAGGAATATCCAAACCCTCCAGATGCCAAACTGGCTTCAAGCTCCCCTGCCTCCGATCCTAAAATTCAACCTCAAACTTCTCTGGGAGTGGCAATGAGGGGTGAAAAAAAAGAAATGGGTGCCGAATTGGATGATGAAGATGGAAATCCACCCCTTGATGATGAACAAGAGGAAGCGGATGAGGAAGAGTCCTACGAAGACATCGACAGCCTCCTTGGTGACGAGGAAGAAGACCTTCTGATGGATGAAGAAGACGGCGAAGAAGAAGAGGATGAAGCTGAGGAGATTGAAAACCCCGAATTTCGCCAATAGACAATTGTCTTTTCAATCATTTGCCTCCATCAAGTAGTCGAGGACCTTCTTCATCAAATGCAGCCGGTCCTTTCCGTTAACATTGTGGGGGTGCATGGGGTATACGAAATAGTCGAGTTGTACCCCGCGTTTAACGGCTTCCTCAACCGCCTCCAAACTGTGTTGCCAAACCACAACATCATCAGATGTTCCATGAATCAGCATCAGCTTACCCTTCAAATCGGGAATGTACTTGAGGATACTTGAGCTCGCATACCCGTCTGGGTTGGACTCTGGGGTGTCCATGTATCGCTCCGTGTACATCACCTCATACCAGTCCCAATTGATAACAGGTCCGCCGGCAACCCCTGCGTTGAAAACACCGGGGGAACGTAGCATCAGGTTGCAAGTCATGAACCCCCCATAGCTCCATCCATGAACCACCATCCTGCTTGCATCCACAAAAGGAAGGCTCTTGAGGTATTCGACTCCCTCCAATTGGTCAGCAGTCTCAACAGCCCCCAAATTGCGGAAAGTGGCCTGCTCAAACTCCAAACCCCTGTTCGCTGAACCGCGTCCGTCCACAGTCCAAACCAAATACCCTTGAGTCGCCAACCAATACATCCAACCGGGGGCACCACCCAAATAGGTATCCTGAATCAATTGGATATTAGGCCCATTGTAAACGTAGACCAATACTGGGTATTTCTTGGCCGGGTCAAAATCCATGGGCTTGATCAGACGACTCCAAAGATCTGTTTTGCCATCGGCCGCCTTGATTTGGAAAAGTTCGGGTTTGGGTAATCCATATGTAGCCAATGGATCTTGGGCCTTGAGAAGCTCCTGTAAAGTTTTGCCCTTGGCATCCTGAACCCTTACAATCCGCGGCAAATCAACTGCAGACCAATTGTCCAAGAAGTACTTGCCTGATGGATGCATCAATACGCGGTGGGTTCCTTTTCCGGGAGTAATTGGAGTAAGCTCTTTTGACTTGAGATTGAGTGCATGGAAGTGCCTTTCAGTTGCACTTGCCAGCGTCGTTTCGATGAAACAGTTTTTGGCACCCGTGTCGAATCCAAGAAAGTTGATGATGGCCCAAGGCCCAGAAGTGAGCTGCGACACCATGCTTCCATCATACCGATAATGGTAAAGGTGGTTGAATCCATCCCGTTCGCTCAACCACAAAAACTCTTGAAGCCCGGGAATGAAAATTGGTCCGTGTTGAGGTTGGATGTATTTGGGATGCTTTTCTTCAAAAACCTTGGCTATTTGCTGGCCTGATTGGGAGTCATATCGGAACATTTGGACATGGTCTTGCCCTCGATTCACCTCCACGACCCAGATTTCCCTTCCATCTGGCGTCCAAGTCACATTGGTAAGGTAATGTTCGGGGTCGCCTCCAGTTTTCAGGTATATCGTTTCATGGGAATTCAGGTCGTATACACCAATGGTGGCATGATGGCTTTTTTGACCTGCAAAGGGGTATTTGATATTCTTGTTGCTTGCCGGAACCTGTTCAAAATCCAAAATCGGATAATCGGTGACCATGGTTTCATCGGTGCGGTAAAAGGCCAGTTTTTGGCCATCCGGCGACCAAAATGTGCCTTTCGAGATGCCGAATTCATTCCGATGGGTAGACTCTCCATGCCTAATTCCATGATTTTGCTCCTTGGTTACTGGGGTGTTTTCAGACCCTATACCGGACACAAACAAGTTCTGATCTACCGTGTAGGCCACCGACTCTTTGGAGGAAACATCATGGTTGGCCGCATCTTCTGCCCATCCCACAAGCCTGGAAGCTTTTTTTGCTTGAAGGTCAAATCCATAAAAAGCCGAAGATGATTCAAACCTAAATGTTGCAGGGCCAGTCCAAACAATGGCAGGAAATCGCTGCATCGGCGCTAGGTCCGCCCCATCAATGGCCTTGTTGAATGCCTCCAAAGTCAATTCCGACCGAAGATCTGCCTTGGCTGCATGGGATGAAAGAATTTGCCATTGTCCATCGCGTTCGGCTACATAAGAAAATCGCTCAGTCCCTGGAATCCAAGCAAGTTGTGACAAATTCAACGGACTCAACTTGGCTGCACCACCCAAAACGGCAGTTTCGAGAGAAAAAGCAGATGGTTGCGACCACAAAAGCATCGGAAGAAGGCCGATTAAAGCTACATAAATCGACCGTTTGGAAAAAAATGACTGGTTTTTCATGTCCGGAGTCTATTGAATAAAAAAGCCGGGACATCTGCCCCGGCCTTGATTGGATTGTGGGCCGGTCATTCGGCCTCTTTGTCTTTGTTTTTAGATTTTGAGGATTTCGCTGCGGGCTTGGACCCTGGTTTTTCGGCCCAAACCTTGATTTCTTCCCCATTTTCAGAGAGATCTGCATGGATTAGGTCGCCCTCGGTAAGTCCAACCAAAATCTCGTCGGCAATTTTGTCCTCCAAGTACTTTTGGATGGCCCTATTGAGCGGACGAGCACCAAACTGTTGATCGTAGCCCTTGTTGGCGATGAAGTCTTTGGCTTTGTCAGTGACCGAGATTTCATACCCCATGCCACGGATTCGCTTGAACACCTTGGCAAGGGACAAGTCGATGATTTGGAAGATGTGTTCTTTCTCCAATGATTGGAAAAACACCACATCGTCGATCCTGTTCAGGAACTCTGGCCTGAAAACCCTCTTCAGTGCGCCTTCAATCAAGCCTTTTGCCTTGTCGGTGGCTGCAGCAGAAGCTGCTGCTGAGGAGGATTTGAAGCCGACACCTGAGCCAAATTCCTTCACCTCACGGGCGCCCACGTTAGAGGTCATGATGATGATGGTGTTTTTGAAGTCAACTCGGCGACCCAATCCATCGGTCAGAATACCATCGTCCAGCACTTGCAACAAAATGTTGAACACATCCGGGTGTGCCTTTTCGATTTCGTCCAACAAAATCACACTGTAAGGCTTACGACGCACTTTTTCAGTGAGTTGCCCCCCTTCTTCATATCCCACATACCCGGGAGGAGCTCCAACCAATCTCGACACGGTGAATTTCTCCATGTATTCACTCATGTCGATGCGGATCATGCTTTCGTCGCTGTCGAACAGGTAGCGTGCCAACGCTTTGGCCATCTCGGTTTTACCCACACCCGTAGGGCCCAGGAACAAGAAGGATCCGATGGGCTTGTTGGGGTCCTTAAGTCCCAAACGAGAACGCTTGATGGCTTTCACCAATTTTTCTACGGCGTCGTTTTGTCCGATGATGACCTTTTTGAGTTCCTCGGCCATGTGGACGAGCTTACTGGCCTCTCCAGCCGCAACTTTCGTCACCGGGATTCCCGTCATCATGGCCACCACATCGGCCACATCCTCTTCTGAAACCGTATAGCGCTGTTTTTTGGACTCCTCTTCCCAAGCCACTTTGGCTTTGTCGAGTTCTTCCATCAATTTCTTCTCTTGGTCGCGCAAGCGGGCGGCCTCCTCGTACTGTTGGCTTTTCACCGCTTGGTTTTTCACCACCCTCAACTCTTCGATACGGGCCTCCAACTCCAAAATCGCTTTGGGTACTTTGATGTTGTTGATGTGAACACGGCTGCCGGCCTCATCGAGTACGTCAATGGCTTTGTCCGGGAAGAAACGATCGCTGATGTAGCGTTCGCTCAACGAAACACAAGCTTGGATAGCTTCAGGCGTGTAATTGACGTTGTGGTGGTCTTCGTATTTTTCTTTGATGTTGTTCAGGATTTGAACCGTTTCGTCGGGTGACGTAGGTTCCACCATCACTTTTTGGAAACGACGTTCCAAGGCGCCGTCCTTCTCGATGTATTGACGGTACTCATCGAGGGTGGTAGCCCCGATGCATTGGATTTCCCCGCGGGACAAGGCTGGCTTGAAAATGTTGGAAGCATCCAGAGATCCGGAAGCACCACCTGCACCGACCAGGGTATGAAGTTCGTCGATGAACAGGATAATATCTGGAGTCTTTTCCAATTCGGCCATCACGGCTTTCATGCGCTCCTCAAATTGACCGCGGTATTTGGTGCCTGCAACCAACGAGGCGATGTCCAACGTCACAATCCTTTTGTTGAAGAGGACACGGCTAACTTTACGTTGTACGATGCGAAGGGCAAGACCTTCCGCAATGGCGGTTTTACCCACGCCGGGCTCTCCGATCAAGACCGGATTGTTTTTCTTGCGGCGGGAAAGAATCTGTGCGACGCGTTCGATTTCCTTTTCACGTCCCACAATGGGGTCGAGTTTGTTTTCCTCGGCAGCGGCAGTCAAATCACGGCCAAAATTGTCGAGAACAGGGGTTTTGGATTTCGTGTTGCGTTTGGGGCGTTCGCCGCCCTGACCGAGATCCTGCGGATCATCAGCGCTTGGTGACATGGACATTCGAGGACTGGAGGTTGATGATGAAGTTAAGTCGTCTTTATCTTCTAATTCAGCACGGAACACATCGTAGGTGATGCCGAATTTGGCCAAAATTTGAGCTGCAACATTGGTGTCTTCCCGTAGAATGGAGAGCAACAAATGCTCCGTGGCGATGACATTGCTGTTGTCTAGCTTGGCCTCTAGATAGGTAATTTTGAGCACCTTTTCCGCTTGGCGGGTCAAAGGTAGGTTGTTGAGGTTGATGACCGTGATGGTGCCTTTGATGGCATTCTCGATGGTCTTCCTTAGTTTGTTGAGATCCACACCCAGCTGTACCAACACCTTGATGGCACGACCTTCACCCTCGCGAATCAGTCCGAGCAGCAAGTGCTCCGGTCCAATGTAGTCGTGTCCAAGGCGTAAGGCTTCTTCCCTGCTGTAGGAAATCACGTCCTTAACGCCGTCTGAAAAATTTGATTCCATGACATGTTCCCTCTTAGACCCTTATAACGAAGAAAAAGCCCCTCTGGTTCATCCCATCAAGCGCCGCGCATCAAAATCCAATAGATATAGGCACCCACAGCAACCAAGAAGAGGTTGACAATGGACAAGGGAAGGAAACTCTTCCAGCCGATGTTCATCAATTGGTTGTATTTGAATCTTGGGAGAGTCCAACGCACCCAAATGAACACGAACACCCAAAACAGCGTCTTGGCCGAGAACCATCCCAAGCTCCAGGCAATGTTGGCCCACATGCCCCATTGGCTTACACCCAAGGACTCTTCAAACAAGCCATGGTATCCGCCGAAGAACAGCGTGGTGATGAACATGGATGCAACAATCACGTTGAGGTATTCTGCCACGAAGAAGGTAGCGAATTTCATGGAGGAATACTCGGTATGGAACCCACCCACCAGCTCTTGCTCGGCTTCCACCAAGTCGAAGGGAGTCCTGTTGGTCTCAGCAAATGCACAAGTCACAAAAACGAGGAAGGCTATCGGGTTCAGCACGATGTTCCAACAAGATGCCTGCGCATCCACAATGGCAGTAAGGCTCAAAAAGCCAAATTCAGGAGTCACACCATCTACCGACATCCTAACATTGGTGAGCAATACCACACTCACCACAGCCAAACCCATGGAAAGTTCGTACGAAATCATCTGGGCGGAGCTGCGAAGACCTCCCAAAAGGGCGTATTTGGAGTTGGAAGACCATCCCGCCAAGGTGATTCCGTAAACGGCGATGGAAGTAAGAGCAAGGATATACAAAACACCAACGTTCACATCAGCCACCAAGATGTGGTTTGTACCATTGAACCCCAATGGAATAACAGCAAATGAAGTGAGTGCGATGACCACCGAAATGACAGGCGATAAAAAGTGAATCCACTTGTCTCCGGCCGTCGGCACGATGTCTTCTTTCAAGAGCAACTTAACCACGTCCGCCAAAGGTTGCAACAAACCCCAAGGACCAACCCGGTTGGGTCCCACCCGTTGTTGGATGAAGGATGCAATCCTACGCTCGGCATACACGGTGTAAGCAGCGGCAGTGAGGAGCACAAAAAGCGCCAACCCAATCACAATCAAGACGGTACCAAGTGTCATGGTGTGGAATCTATCTATTCAACTTCAAAAATCAATCGGTCAAGAACCCAAAGTTTGGGTCACAAAAGTGACATCATACCTAAGGCCTTAATCAGTCAAATTTAGATGGTAAAACGCTGCGGTGCAAATGTTGATAACGCTTTTGGGCCAAACGACCCAAACCTTTGCTTCAAAGCTCCGAAGGCGTCACTTCCGGAATGGTCTGACCCTTGTCAACCTTCCTTCCTTGTAAAACTCCTGCTCGACGGGCAGACCAGCTTCCGAATAGATCCGAAGCCACCCATTTCCATCCTTGAAGGAGCCCACCTCGAGCTGCCTACCTTCTTTGGACTGGATGAATCCAACAGACATCAGACGGCCAGCCGCATATTCCCGTTCTGTCCAAACAGCCCCATCACGATGATAAAAAATCCATTTCCCGTCAGCCAACCCTTCCCTGTAAGATGCCGTGGCCTCCAGCGATCCATTTTCATAAAAACTGCTATCCGGTCCCATGCGAACTCCGTGCTCATAGCTTTCCACCCACTTTCGGTTACCATTGGAATACCATGCCTCTTGTTTCCCATGGGGCATTCCTTCCCGGTATTGTCCGACCATTTCTGTGGTGCCGTTCTGGTAAAAGGAGGTGAATGACCCTTGCAGTAAACCTGAATCGAATTTTGTTTTCACCCGAATCGAGCCATCTGGAAAATAATCGAAAGCATCACCCTCCAAAACTCCGAGACGGAAATGGCGTTTCCCCAACAATTGACCTTGATCGTAATAATACCTGGCTGGGCCATGGGCCACAAAACCGCTGTCCTCCGACACGTAGCCGAACACGATTTCATGAACCATTTTGTTACGGTGGTAGGACAACTTGATCCTGACATGCTCGCCATACAATTCGGGGTGTTTGGCTATCAGGTCTTTCCTTGAACGCCAATCCTTGTGGATGTCCCATTCCAGCTCCCCAACACGAATCGTATCATCCATCAAAATGAATTCGTCCTGGGCAATCAAAACCGAAGACGAAAGCACCATCAGGACACCCACAAAAAAGATGCGTTGGATGAAAAGCAAACCCATGGTCAGTCCACCTCCACGCCGAGATGAAGCTCGATGAACTCCCGGACACAGCCGCGTCCACCAGATTCACGCAAAATCAAATCCGCCACCTCCTTGTTGCGAGGAGCAGCATCGCCGGGACAGGCGCAAAAACCGACAGCCCCCATCAAATCCAAATCATTGGCATCATCGCCGATGTGGGCAACTTCATCCATGCTGATACCCATTTCGGTGAGCCATTGTTGTAGCACCTGCAGTTTGGGTTCTTTTCCCACATGTACCCTGGATACGCCAAGCCTGTGGGCGCGCTCCAAAATGGCCCGAGGATGTGAGCCCCCGCTGATGAAAGCCACTTCGATGCCTTGTTTACGTGCAGACATGATTGCCCTGCCGTCCCGGGCGAAAAAACGTTTGATTTCATCACCATTTTCGGTCAAAATGATGCTGCCGTCGGTCAGCACCCCATCCACGTCCAAGGTCAAGAGCCGGATGGGTGGCAAAACCCTACACTCTCCGGTGAGTAAATGGCTCAACCCGACCTGCAGGGATTCTGCCAAGGCAACAAGTTCGGAAAGACTGGGCTCAGCACTTCCAAAAGCCCAAGCCTTCAAATGCTCGACCTTCAAACCCGACCGCATGGCAATTTCCGAGACGAATTCAGGTTTGGAGCTCCAAAAAACCTGAAGGTTTTCTGCCAGGCGAATCATATGATTTTACGGCCAACAGCGGCGGCCACCGGATGAAGGGAGTGCATCAATTCGCGAAACTGCGGGTGGTCAAGTTGCTGACTTGCGTCGGATTTCGCCACTTTAGGGTTAGGATGGGATTCAATCAGCAAACCGTCTACCCCCATGGCTGTGCAAGCCCTCGCCAAATCCGCCACTCCGTAGGCATACCCCATCGCATGACTTGGATCCAAGATTACCGGAAGGTTGGTATGTTCTTTGAGGTAGGCAACCCCACACAGGTCCAACGTGAAACGGGTTTTGGTTTCAAATGTCCTGATGCCCCGTTCGCACAACATGACGTTTCCGTTTCCACCCGACAAGATGAATTCAGCGGCCTGTACAAATTCCTGCAAGGTGGAGCCAAAACCACGCTTCAACAAAACAGGTTTGCCGGCGGTGGCACAACGCCTCAAAATTCCTTGGTCGTACATGGCCTTCGCCCCGATTTGAATCACATCCGAGTATTCGATGACCTCTTCTACATGGGTAGCATCCCGCACCTCGGTGATGACCTTCAGACCATATTTTTCACGCATTTGGGCCAACAACTTCAAACCGGAAAGACCCATCCCTTGGAATGAATACGGACTTGTGCGGGGTTTATAAGCACCTGCACGCAGCATTTTCACGCCCTGTTCCACGCAAAGTTGTGCGCAGACCTCGATTTGTTCTTCACTTTCCACCGAGCAAGGACCCGTGATCATGAGGGTGTTTCGCGTGGATCCGCCCACTTGGATTCCGGCCCCAATGGATATTTCACGCACTTCAGGCATGTATTTGCGGCTTGCGAGCTGGATGTCATTGTCAAACAACCATTGGCCGTCCAACCAACTCGGGTCGATGCCCTCCGTGGAGTTGTCCTTCACCCCGGTAACCAAAACGTGGCGCGCTCCATCGTGGAACGCCAAGGCACGAATCCGTTCGGCAGCAAAGGCAGCCTGTTCCGAAGTAACCGTTGGCTTCAAATGTACAATCATAATTCTCCGAGAATTAGCTGGTTGAAATTAACCGACCCCATCAAACGATTGGAGTTGTCTACCACGGGCAAGAATTGCACCAAAAAGGGAAATCCTTTGACCGCCTGAAGCATGCCGCTGATGGTGGTCCCGGCCAAAATGGTCTTTGGATTGCGGTTGACCAACTGACCCGCCTGTGGCAGCCTGGCCCCATGATGTTTGATTTCACGCAACAAACCGCTCCGCACGTCGGCATTGGTGACCGCACCCGACAAACGACCTGCCTGGTCCACAATGAGGCAATAGCCCATCCGATAGGCCTCCATGGTCTGCAAAAGAGCCTCAAGCCCCAAGTCCGATTCCCTCACCACCGGCAATTCATCCAACCCATGCATCACCTCCTCTACGAAAAGATGGTTTTCCTGTTTTTGCACCAACAACTTCAAAAAAGCCAAGGGCAGGTTGGGAGCATTGACCAAAAACGAGCCCGACACCGAACTGTACACACCCAAATTCCGCAACACGAAGGAAATTTCTGCATTGACCCCACCGTCCACATGGATGCGTTTGCCCGGGAACTGACGTTTGAAGCTCCTGATTTTCTTGAAATTGCTGCTGTTGAACGTGCCACCGGATTGTCCGGGTGTCGTGGTCATGAACAAGATGAAGTCACATGGGTCCGCGAATTCAGTGAATACCTCGTTCGGGGTGTGGGTGGTAACCGAAAGACCATATTCACAACCCAAGTCCGGAAACTCGGGAACCCTTCCCTTCAAATCCTCAAACTGAACCGTCAACCACTCGACTTTGTGTCGGGCTACGATCGGATAATATTTTTCAGGCTCCGGACTGATGACATGCAAATCTATGGGAAGCTTGCTTACCGCCCTGCACCGTGCAATGGCCTCCTCTACGCCTGGATCGTCGTTGCAATCCACATGCAGGTAGTCCACGCCACACTCCTCCAACGACTTTACCAAGTCTTCAAGTGGACGTTCCTTGTTGGAATATATGGAGGCCGAAATCTTCACGGTTCAATTTGGAACATGCGCAAAACTACAGAATTCAACGCAGAGGACCGACCCACCCGGGCAGATTGTGGGCGTATCCGCCCGAGCACGGGCGGCCGCTCCCTTGCGGGGTCGTCGACACTGCTCCTCCGTGCCAGCATGGCCGGCACCCAGCCCTGCAGGCAGCTCACGCAAATGATTTTTTGATTCTTTAAAAAGCACTGCAGCATCGGGAGCAAGCGGGAAGCAACCCTCCCTCCTTCATCAAAGCCCGCCTGAACCGCGCCAAAGGCTCTGAATTCCAAATCTCTGGCAAATCCAACTCGTAAAGGTTGCCCGCCACCACGTCGTAACATCTTCCGTGAGCAGGAATGACCGTTCCGTCCGATTTGATCATGACATTCCTGAAGGCATCGTTGCAGACCCTGCCAATCTTTTTTTCGGGTTCATGGTAAAACGACTTCAGTTTTTCGAAGGTGGCGACGGTGGGAGAAAAAACGACCGGAAAGCCCCAATCCTTTTTCAAAATGGCTTGGATTTCCTTCCAAAGGACCTCCAGATTCATTTTGTTCAAATCAATGCCCTCCATGTTGGAAGCAGTTGCCGGAAAGGTCGAACCAAACCTACCATTGTGGGCCGCAGCCAACGAATCCGGTGTATAATTGGTGTGCATGAACCCGACCGTTTTCACCGGTTTGCCTTCCAATATTCTCAAGAACTCCTCCAGCCTCCCGATGTTCCACTCAGTGATGGTGCAAAAAACACTGATTCCGGGCTTTTGACCCCTTTGGGCCCACACGGCTTCCATGCCCTCCATGGCCCATTCGAAAGATTGACGGTTGCCCCTAATTTCGTTGTGCACATCCGGTGGGCCATCCAAAGAAATGAAAATATCATCCAAACCGGCCTTGGTAAGGTCCTCCGCCAAGACTCTGAGCTTCAGGGCGTTTGTCGTGATGGAGGTGAACAATCCCCTTTCGTTTGCATAGGCGATGGATTCAGTCAGGTGCGGATAAATGATGGGCTCCGTGAAAGCATAGCCGATTTTGGTGCGGGGGTAGTGAAGTTGTGCTTGGTCAAATATTCGCTTGATCAACTCAATCGGCATGTTGAGCGGCCGCGCTCCCACCAGGTGGTGGTGGAAATTGCTTTGGTCGTAACCCGTACCCACATCGCACATTTTACAGTGGAGGTTGCACAGGTTGTTCACCCCCAGCACCAACCAATCTGGCCCGTAGTGAAGCTTACCCGGACTGATTCTCGCATTGAGTTTTTGGAGAAGGTTCATCTCATTGCCAAGATAATACCACCACCCCAAAAATCACCAAGCCGCAATCAAATCGCGAACATCTTGAGCCGTAGTGGCCGGGAAGTTGGAAATCCGGAATTGGCGGTCGGCGGCCTTGCCATATCCAGCCCCGATTTCGAATCCTTTTCGGGCCAGAGATTGGAGCTGTGCCTTTCCATCGATGTACTTGTGGTTGGCCACCACCACGGTGTGGCTCCTGTGCCTGGGATTTCTCACCGCGATTTCCAACATGGGATGGGTTTCAATGAACTCAGTCAAGAGCTTGTACTTGGTTTGGTGTTCCAAAAGAAGACGTTCCATCGAGGGGGCCATGTCGGCGCATACCCTGCCGAGCAAGAAAATATCCAACACGTTGGGCGTGGCAGGAGTTTGGTTTTTCCGGCTTTTTTCAATCAAGCTGCTGAAGCAATGATAGGTACCACAAAACTGATTGGTCTTTTCCAATTCCAACCCACGCTCCAACAACCTCGGACTGAGCACCAACACCCCCAGGCCGGAGGGAAGGCCGAACCCTTTTTGCACCGAAAAATACAGGCCATCCACCTTCAAAAGGTCCAACCGATACACCGGCACGGCCGAAACCGCATCCACCACCAATAGCTTTTCGGGAAAACGCGCCCGGAGAAACTCCATGTCTTCCACCGGCATCATCACCCCGGTGCTGCTTTCGTTGGCAATCGCGGCAATCAACTCTGCCGAATCGGGAATTTCCACGGATTGCACATCAAATCCTTCGCCTTCCGGAACCACACAAACGTGGGCTTGTTTGCCCGTCATCCCCACGATGTCACGAAAACTCTGGGAAAAATTCCCGTTCACGAAATGGAAGCTCTCGCGGGCCACACAATTCAGCGCAATCCGCTCCCAAATTTCCGTGGCGGAAGAAAAAACGAATACATGGTAACCATCGGGGATGTTCAAAACCTTCTTGAGCCCATCCTCCATGGCTTGATACAAGTCCATGAACGCACTGCTGCGGTGAGAAATGGAGAGAATCCCCGAATCCATCGCCGTGGCAAGGTGGAAGGGAAGGGTCGGATAGGTTTGGGATGGTCCGGCGGTGAAGAATTTCATCAGTACAAAACCCGGAATTTAATGGTGTTCTCGATGTGTCGGAGGGCCTTGGTCACATTGCCGTCGTATTGACGATTGATGTCGGTGATGACGTACCCGATTTGCTCGTTGGTTTTCAAGTACTGACCCTCGATGTTGCAACCATGTTCGCTCAAGATCCTGTTGATTTGGGCCAAAATCCCGGGGACGTTGTGGTGGATGTGGATGAGCCTGTGCGCATTTTCCAAAGTCGGAAGCTGGAGATGCGGGAAATTCACGCTTCCGTAGGTACTTCCCGAATTGACGTATTGAATCAGCTTTTCGGGAACATAATCGGCGATGTCTTCCTGTGCTTCAGCGGTACTGCCCCCTATGTGTGGGGTAAGGATGGTGTTGGGCATGCCAAACAATTCCGTGTGGAACGAATCGTCGTTGCTCAGGGGTTCCACAGGAAACACATCGACGGCCGCACCGCGTAGTTTACCCGACTTGAGTGCCGCGGCCAAGGCGTTCATTTCCACCACATGGCCCCTCGAAAGGTTCAAAAAAACCGCCCCATCTTTCATGGCAGCAAACTCCTTGGAGCCCATCATGTTCAGGTTTCGAGGGTCACCATCCACATGCAAACTCAAGATGTCGCTCTTTTTCAGAACTTCCTTAAGGGTTCCCAAACGGACGGCGTTGCCCAATGCCAACCTGTCCACCTTGTCGTAAAAAACAACCTTCATGCCCAACGCTTCCGCCAACACGCTCAGCTGCGAACCGATTTTTCCGTAACCCACGATTCCAAGGGTTTTCCCCCGGATTTCATTACTGTTGGTGGCGCTTTTGTCCCAAATGCCCCGATGCATGCCGCTGCTTTTATCGGGGATGTTGCGCATGAGCAAAATGATTTGGCCGATGACGAGCTCCACCACGCTCCGGGTGTTGCTGTAGGGCGCGTTAAAGGCCACCACTCCTTTTTCCAAGCAGGCTTCCAAGTCGATCTGATTGGTCCCGATGCAAAAGGCGCCCACGGCCATCAATCTCTCTGCATGGGCCAACACCTTAGCGCTGAGGGTGGTTTTTGACCGGATGCCCAAAATGCTGACGTCCTGGATGGCTTTACACAATTCGTCCTCTGAGAGGCTTTGCTTCAACCGTTGAACCTGATACCCTTCTTTCCGGAATTTTTCCTCGGCAGAAGGATGGATGTTTTCCAACAACAATACTTTGATGCGGCTTTTGGGATAGGAAATGGACATCGGGAGCTTGTTGTGGTACAGGAACTCGTCGAAACTAGGCAACACGTGGTCTGCGCTCCTTTTGGCACTTTCCCGCTCGATGTTTTCCGTGAAAGCAAAAAACTTGATACTGTCTTTGCCGTCCTTCATCAAGTAGTCGCTGTATCCGTCTCCAATCACGAAGATTTCTCCTTTGAGCCCGAGCTCCTTAAGCTGTCGTCTTTTCCCATCGGACCTGGAAAGCATGTTGCCCGGGTCGAAACCGATGACGCGGCCCTTTTTGTCGAACATGAATTCGTTGGCGAACACCCGCGAAGGTGGTATGTGGTAGTCGGCCACAATCGGTTCGATGAACTCCCTGAATCCCGCCGAAATCACATAAAGCCGGTCCTTGTGCTCCTGAAAGAATTTCTTGTTGCGTGTGATGGAAGTGCTGACCTTTTTCCGAAGCCGCTTCACCAAAACCTCCAAATGCTCACGGGTTGGCTTGATCAGTTTCAACCGTTCGTACAACCCATCCTCAAAAGAAATCTCGCCTTCAATGCCTTTGTCTGTCAAATCTTTGATTTGGGCGATGACCTCATCTTTGTCTTTTTGTCCTTTCAGGGCTATTTCCGCAAGCTCCTCCAGGGCTTCTACCTGTACGAATGTGGAATCGAAGTCGATGATGTAATGCTGCTCGGGCATGGAAAGAAGGTGGTTTTGAGGGCACAAAGTTAAAACCTTGGATGCCGATTGCAGCATGTTCAAGGAAAATGTTTGCCTAGAAGACTGGACAACAGCATTCCCGAGGCCCCAAAGCGACCATCAACTTGAATTTGCTACCTTTGTTCGGATTCAGTTTGCACCCCGCATGAACACATACCGCCTCTTTTTCGAGTCTCCACACCAACATTTCATCCGAATCGAAATGGATCTTCCTCCCTCCGGGCAACAAGGCACGGAGGTCATGCTCTCCAAATGGCGCCCAGGACGTTACGAAATGGGACCCTATGTGGAGAATGTGGTAGACGTGCGGGCCGAGACACGTTCGGGCAAACCCTTGGCAGTGCACAAATCCGCCTACAACCATTGGGTGGTGGAAGCATCAGGATCGGAAAGCGCCGTGTTGCACTACCGCTATCATGCCGTCGCTCCCGATGCCGGTGCAAGCTACTTCGATGCACACCAA
>Ga0068872_10000272_pt1 | contig 44394 bp, 32 predicted proteins | sample NOAtaG_7_FD_66441 | JGI IMG/M metagenome (GOLD analysis project Ga0068872, IMG submission 66441) | Freshwater lake microbial communities from Lake Erie, under a cyanobacterial bloom - NOAA_Erie_Diel1S_2200h metaG | ecosystem: Environmental > Aquatic > Freshwater > Lake | place: USA: Ohio, Lake...
AGTAAAGGGCAATCTTTCTGCCGGAAGGGTTCAATCTGTTGCCGTTAGGCTTATCGTAGAACGCGAACGCGAAATCAGCGCATTTGAATACACATCAGCCTTTCGTGTGGTAGCGAGGTTTAATGTAGGTGGCAAAACCATGGAGGCAGAACTGCCCAAGCGTTTTGATACCGAGCAACAGGCCTATGATTTTTTACAGAAATGTACAGGAGCAGAATTTACCATACAAAACCTGGAAGTGAAGCCAACCGAGAAATCGCCAGCTCCTCCGTTCACTACTTCTACCTTGCAGCAGGAGGCCAGTCGCAAACTGGGCTATGCGGTGGGTACAACCATGAGCATTGCTCAAAAACTGTATGAAAACGGACATATCACCTACATGCGAACCGATTCGGTAAACCTGAGTGAGATGGCTATTGCTGCTGCTAAAAAACAAATTGAAAGCAGCTTTGGTGCGGCATACAGCCGCCCGGTGCGATATACCAACAAAAATGAAAGTGCACAGGAAGCACACGAAGCTATAAGGCCAACCTACTTTGAAAATGTACAGGTTGATGGAACTGCACAGGAGAAGAAATTATACGATTTGATTTACAAACGTGCTATTGCTTCGCAAATGAGCAAAGCACAAATTGAACGAACCATTGCAACCATTACCATTTCTACTGCCACTGAAAATCTGGTAGCAACTGGCGAGGTGTTGAAGTTTGATGGTTTCTTGCGTGTTTACTTAGAAAGTACAGATGACGATGCAGGCGAAGACGAAAACAGTAAAATGCTTCCTCCGCTTCACATCGGTCAACCACTTTCGTTTATGAATATGGAAGCGGTTGAGAAATTCAGTCGCCCTGCACCGCGCTACACCGAAGCAAGTCTTGTAAAAAAACTGGAAGAACTGGGTATAGGCAGGCCATCTACCTATGCACCTACTATATCTACTATTCAAAAACGAGGTTATGTAGTGCGTGAAGACCGCGAAGGCAAAGAACGTGATGTTCGTATGCTGACATTAGAAAACAGCAGTATTTCCAAGGTCGTGAAAAAAGAAAAATATGCCAGCGAAAAGTCAAAGTTGTTTCCAAGTGATATTGGCATGATCGTGACTGACTTTTTATCGAAGCATTTTGAGCACATCATGGATTACAACTTTACAGCTAGGGTTGAAAAGGAGTTTGACGAAATAGCACAGGGGCAAATGAAGTGGAATAAAATGATTGAAAGTTTTTATGGCCCATTTCATAAAGAAGTAGAAAAAACCACCGAAACAGCCGAACGTCAGAGTGGCGAACGCATGCTGGGTGAAGACCCCACAACAGGTAAGCCGGTGTATGCCAAAGTTGGTCGCTTCGGTCCATTTGTACAATTAGGCGAGAATAGCGATACCGAAAAACCGCAGTATGGTAAATTAAGGCCGGGGCAGTTCATTGAATCCATTACACTGAATGAGGCACTGGAGTTGTTTAAGTTGCCTCGGGTTATCGGAGAATTTGAAGGAAAAGATATGAAAGCCAACGTAGGCCGATTTGGTCCTTACATCCTTCACGATAATAAATTTTACTCAATACCGAAACCCGATGATGCATGGACGATTGATGCTGAAAAAGCACTGGAAATAATTGCGCAAAAACGGGTAGCCGATGCCAACAAACTGGTTAAAGAATTTAGCGAAGATGCAGACCTGAAGATACTGAATGGCCGCTGGGGCCCTTATCTTGTTTACGGCAAGGACAATTACAAAATACCCAAAGGCAAAGAAGCTACATCTTTAACTTACGATGACTGCATGGTAATAGTTGGAGCTGACAAACGCAGCGAGAAAAAAATTACGGCAGAACCTGCTAAAAAATCAGCACCGGCCAAGAAAAAGGCACCTGCAAAAAAAGTTGCGAAGTCGGCAAAAGCAGCTAAACCTAAAAAAGGAACCAAATAAATGATTCTAATACCAACTCAAAGAGCATGAAAGGCATTTTTACAAGTATCGTTTTAATCCTGTGTGCACTCGGAGTCAGTGCACAGTTTGAAAACTACACACATAAGTTTTTCAATGCGGAGTACAAAGAACTGGAAAACCCAACTGTTGCCTTCGGCAATACACGCTGGAAAGATACTATGCCCGACTTTCAGGCCGAATATGTGGATTCCGTTCGCTTTAATTTTCGTTTTGCTGATAAAAATCTGTACCGTGTTGCTTTTAGCTTCAGGTCTGTTCAGGCATACGTGATGACTGCTGATTTTTCTTATCAGTTACTTCCCGGATTTGCCCCGTTATGGCTAAGAGAACCCGCAGATGCTGCTCCATATCAGTCGAAGTTCAGTTATGTGATTGATACCATTGGATCAACAAGTGTTTTTAAAGGACAATACAGCAACTATGGAGTATGCGACAGAAACTACACATTGCGCGGAACATTGAATATGCAAATATGGCTTTACGAGAACGGAGTGATTGAATGGAGATTCGGACAGATAACAGCTAACGATACGCTGCGCAGAAATTACAACACCACACGATTTAAGCTGATGGCTAATTATACCAATAATGTACAGCAGTTTACTACAACATACGCCATGTTTGGTCCGTTCGATTCGCCCAAAGGTGTATTTGGCTTCGGAGGTTTTTTGAGCGAATATGCCGACTCAGGGCTGAGTGTTTTTCCTCCACCTGCCGGAACAGTTTATCGTTTGTATCCTAAAAATCTTACATCAATACAAAAGGTAACACCTGAAGAGGATAATATGCTTTATCCAAATCCGGCCCGTGATAAGTTTTATTTGAATGACGATTTAAACCTCACACATGTTGAGATAATTAGCAGTACCGGAGCACAAAAATATGTATTGCCTTACAACGGTTTCGTTGATGTGTCGGCTTTAGCCGATGGCTTTTACATAGTAAGATTTGCAGATGCATACGGAAATCAGCATCACCGTAAACTCCGAATTTGCAGGTAAATAAACGCCTCATGACTGTTTATAAAACCTGTTTTTCAGCTGAATTGGTATAGGAAATTCAGGCAACAGTTGTTACTTTGCATAACCACCGTGTAAATGCATGATTAACCGCAGCGAAGTACTTTCAATGATTTCTCTTCTGGATGATGAAGATGAAGAGGTTTGCAATCTGGTAGAACAAAAACTGCTTTCATTGGGAGTTCAGATTATACCCATGCTTGAAAATGAGTGGGCTCACATTACCAACTTTACGCAACAGCAAAAAATTGAAAATATTATTCACCGCATTCAGTTCATGGGTGTGCTTGATGATTTGAAAAATTGGCGCGACAGCGAACAACAGGATTTGCTGGATGGTGTGTATCTAATTGCCAAATCACGATACCCTGATTTGGATAAACAAAAGCTGATAAACGATATTGACCGCATACGTTTGGATATATGGCTTGAATTGAGAAATGAGCTCACGGCATTTGAGAAAATTCGTATTATAAACCATGTGCTGTATACCACGCATGGGTTTAAAGGCAACACCGAGCAGTACCACGATCCTCAGAATTCATTCATCAATATCGTACTGGAAAGCAAGCGTGGCAACCCCATTATGCTGGCTGTAGTGTATATGCTTATTGCGCAACGTTTGCATATGCCTGTGTTTGGTGTAAACCTACCACAGCATTTTGTACTGGCCTACAAAGAAGATCAGCCGATAACATCTTTATCAGATTCATTTAACAGCAAGCCCACTCTCTATTTTCAATACGGCCGTGTTTTGTTTTACATCAATGCATTTAACCAGGGCTCGGTGTTTTCCAAAACCAATCTCGAGCATTTTTTGAGGCAGATAAACATCGAGCCCCGTGTCGAATTTTTTGATGCTTGCTCAAATATTGATATTGTGAAACGCATTTTGCGAAACCTGGTCGTGGCTTATCAAAAACAAAATAAACAGCATAAAGTAAGCGAGGTGTATGAGATGCTCTCGCTATTAGGTGAGCCCCCTCTGAACGATTACATCGACACAACGCCCGACAGCAGTTTGGATGAGTAGGAAGGTTTTAGTTTCTAACTGTTACGGTAGATGATTTATCCGCACATTATGGTTTGCTCGCGGTCAGGGCCTACCGAAATCACACTCAGCTTCTGTCCGACTTGTTGCTCCACGTATTGCATATATTGTTTGAAGGTTTGCGGAAGGGCATCGTAACTGCGTATTCCTGTTAGGTCTTCGCTCCATCCTTTAAATGTTTCGTATACGGGCTTAATCGGAGCATCGTTGAATCCGAACGGAATATCGTTTACCATAGTGCCGTTAATATCGTACGCATGGCAAACCGGTACTTCTTCAAAACCGCTAAGCACATCGCTTTTCGTGCATATCAAATCAGTCACGCCATTCAGCATAATCGAATAACGCAGCGTAGGTAAATCAAGCCAGCCGGTTCTGCGTGGTCGGCCTGTTGTTGCCCCAAATTCAAATCCTTGTTTGCGCAGCAGTTCACCTGTTTCATTATTCAATTCGGTAGGGAATGGTCCGCTGCCAACGCGTGTGCAGTAGGCTTTAAAAATACCAAATACCCGTTTTATTTTTTGCGGAGCAACGCCCAGTCCGCTGCAGGCACCACCTGTGATGGTGTTAGATGATGTAACAAAAGGATACGTACCGAAGTCAATATCCAGCAAAGTTCCCTGAGCACCTTCGGCTAGTACTTTTTTGCCTTTCGACATCAGATTATTGATAAAGTATTCCGAAGATACAATCTGAAATTTTTTGAGAAATTCAATGGCTTCAAAAAACGCAGGTTCATGTTCATTCAGATTGTAATTGAAGTTAAACCTGTCGAGCAGAGTTTTGTGATGCGCTACTGCTTTGTTGTATTTTGTAATGAAGTCAGCACTTAAAATATCACCTATACGCAGGCCGCTTCGTCCGATTTTATCCTGATAGGTAGGACTTATACCACGCAGTGTTGAGCCAATCTTATGTTCACCTTTGTTGGCTTCGCTGGCTGCATCTACCAGCCTGTGTGTTGGCAAAATCAAATGGGCTTTTTCGGATATGTACAGGTTTTTCTCAGGTCTTGCTCCCGATGCAGTAATTTTATCAATTTCTTTTTTCAGCGTTACAGGGTCAATAACTACTCCATTGCCAATAATATTTATACAGTGCTCGTGAAATATGCCTGAGGGTATTGTGTTCAGTACGTGTTTTTGCCCACCGAATTCGAGTGAGTGACCTGCATTGGGCCCCCCCTGAAAACGCGCTACTACATCGTATTGCGGAGTTAATACATCTACAATTTTTCCTTTTCCTTCATCGCCCCACTGGAGGCCTAATACAACATCTATCATGGATTTATTTTATACACGTGGTGAATACCTGTTAAACTTTTTTATGGCACGTTACACATTTGCCTTTATCATCCAGCTTAGGATTACCGAATAAATGCAGGGAGTGGTTGGTTACAGAAAACTGAAGCAACTCACCCATCGTATTTTTTACCTGCTGTATGCGCGGATCGCAAAATTCGAGAATGCGGTTGCAGGCGCTGCAAATGAGGTGGTCATGTTGCCTGAAACCATAGGAGCGTTCGTAGAAAGCCAGATTTTTTCCAAACTGATGCTTCACTACCAGTCCGGCATCGAGCAGCAAATCCAGCGTGTTATAAACCGTTGCACGACTTACGCGGTAGTTGCGGTTTTTCATGTGCATGTACAGTGTTTCTACATCAAAGTGCTCCTTGTTGGCATATATTTCTTCCAGTATAGCAAAGCGCTCAGGCGTTTTGCGTTGCTGGTGCGCTTCCAGATAAGACGTAAACAATTTTACGACCTCTTCGTGCAAGGGAGACTTATGCGATGTGGGCGACATTTGAAGGGGCAATTTAATGTTCATTTCGGGATATCAAAAACCAACTTTTACAGTCGTTTTGTCCTAATTGACCTAAATAAATCAGGCGCTGCTGCATTATTTTTGGTCAATATGGCTTTGAAGGCGAGGTAATAACGACATTTTTACCTGATTGCATGCTGTGGAATTTAATTGGATGATAAGCACGCATAACATAATATCCACACTTTATGAATCTTCAACAGTTCACTATAAAATCACAGGAAGCGGTAGAGCAAGCTGTGCAACTGGCCATGCAAAACGGACAACAAAGCATTGAAACCGTGCACTTGCTTCAATCGCTTATGCAAAACGATGAGCAGGTAGTAGGATACCTGCTGAAAAAACTGAACGTGCGATTGCCTCAGGTAAGTGCAACCCTTCAGTCAGCCATCAACTCTTTGCCCAAGGTGAGCGGTGCTCAGCCTTACTTATCGAACGATGCCAATCAGGTATTGATAAAAGCCCAGTCCTATCTCAAAGAATTCGGAGATGAGTTTGTAGCAGTTGAACATTTGCTACTGGCCTTAGCCGAAACCAAAAATCAGGCAGGTACTATATTGAAAGATGCCGGTGTCACCGCCAAGGAACTTCGGTCGGCTATCAAAGAATTGCGCGGAGGCTCCAAGGTTACCTCACAAAGTGCCGAAGCACAATACAATGCGCTAAACAAGTACGCTAAAAATCTGAATCAGCTGGCACAGCAGGGAAAACTTGATCCGGTGATAGGCCGTGATGAAGAAATACGCAGGGTGCTGCAAATACTTTCACGTAGAACCAAAAACAACCCTGTACTGATAGGCGAGCCGGGTGTAGGTAAAACCGCTATAGCCGAGGGGCTTGCTCACCGTATAGTGAGTGGCGATGTTCCTGAAAATCTAAAATCGAAAAGCATTTTCTCGCTCGATATGGGAGCCCTAATAGCAGGTGCAAAATACAAAGGCGAATTCGAAGAACGATTAAAGGCAGTAGTAAAAGAAGTGATAGATGGCGATGGTGAAATTGTATTGTTTATTGATGAAATTCATACCCTGGTAGGTGCAGGTGGAGGTGGAGAAGGAGCCATGGATGCCGCCAATATTTTAAAACCCGCACTTGCTCGAGGTGAACTGAGAGCCATAGGTGCAACTACGCTTGCCGAGTATCAGCGGTATATTGAAAAAGATAAAGCTCTGGAAAGGCGTTTTCAAAAAGTATATGTTGACGAACCCGATACCGAAAGTGCCATTTCTATTTTGCGCGGGTTGAAAGAGCGATATGAAGTGCACCACAAAGTGCGCATCAAGGATGAAGCCATAATTGCGGCTGTTGAATTGTCGCAGCGCTATATAAGCGATCGCTTTTTGCCCGATAAGGCTATCGACCTGATGGACGAAGCTGCATCCAAATTAAGACTTGAGATTGATTCGGTACCCGAAGAGCTTGATCAGCTCGAGCGCAAAATTATGCAACTGGAAATAGAGCGTGAAGCCATAAAACGTGAAGGTGATGATGAGAAAGTAAACGTGCTGAGCGAAGATATTTCCAATTTGCAGGATGAACGCAATCAGTTAAAAGCTAAATGGCAAAATGAAAAAGCCGTTGTAGAAGGAATACAACAAACCAAGCAGGAAATAGAAAACCTAAAACATGAAGCCGAATTGGCTGAACGAAACGGAGACTTTGCACGGGTAGCAGAAATTCGCTATGGCAAAATAAAAGAAGCCGAAGTCAGGTTGACTGAGTATCAGCAAAAACTTTCAGAGCAGCAAGGCGACAGCGCAATGGTGAAAGAGGAAGTAGACAGCGAAGATATTGCCGATGTGGTAAGCCGCTGGACAGGAATTCCGGTTACACGTATGCTGCAAAGCGAACGCGAAAAGTTACTTCATTTGGAAGACGAACTGCACAGGCGTGTAGTTGGGCAAGACGAAGCCATTGCAGCTATTTCCGATGCCATACGAAGAAGCAGGGCAGGCCTCAGCGATCCGAAAAAGCCCATAGGTTCATTCATTTTTCTGGGTACAACCGGTGTCGGTAAAACCGAACTGGCCAAAGCACTGGCCGAATTTTTATTCAATCAGGAAAATGCCATGGTGCGCATTGATATGAGCGAATACCAGGAAAAGCATACCGTAAGCCGCTTAATTGGTGCACCTCCGGGCTATGTTGGGTATGAAGAAGGCGGACAGTTGACCGAAGCAGTTCGCAGACGTCCTTATTCGGTTGTGCTGCTAGATGAAATAGAAAAAGCGCACCCGGATGTATTTAATATATTACTGCAGGTATTGGATGACGGAAGGTTAACCGACAACAAAGGACGTATTGCCAATTTTAAAAATACCATCGTTATCATGACTTCAAATATTGGTTCGCACATCATTCAGGAAAAGCTTGAAAACTTTACCGAATCAAATAAGGAAGAAAAACTGGCAGAGGCTAAACATAATGTGATGGAACTTCTGAAAAGAAGTATTCGTCCTGAGTTCCTGAATCGCATTGATGATGTAATTATGTTTACCCCACTTACACGCGAAGATGTGCGCAGTATTGTAGAACTTCAGTTGCATCAGCTACGTAAAACTTTGGAAGACCAAGGTGTATCTTTAAATATGAGCGATGAAGCCATTGATTGGCTGGCGCAATTAGGCTATGATCCACAGTTTGGTGCACGACCGCTGAAGCGAGTAATGCAAAAGAGGATATTGAACGAACTGTCGAAGGAAATACTGATGGGAACAATACGCAAAGACAGCCAGATAGAAATACTGTTGAATAATAAACAGCAGTTTGAATTTCGGAACAGCAATTAAAACTTGAAGTATAAACCTACTTCACCTGTTATATTGATTTGCGTGAAATTCACATAACTGGCATAGCCTGCCATAAGGTTGAAGCCAACCTGTTTGGCAAAAAGTAATTCAATGCCAAACCCAACACCGTTGTTAATGTAACTATCGGTGGAGGTGTCATAAAAATTACTCTTGCCCGGAGTTGAAATATTTTTTGTGGCGTCTTCAAAATAGATAGTTTCACGCTTGTAGTAATAGTGATTGCCCTGGTATAAAAATAAACTGGCTACGTTGCCGGGAATAAGCGTGTATAAAAATGTAACTCCCGAACTTACTGAAGTTACATAATCATTTTTGAATGGTGCAAAATTTACCTGAACGCCCAAGCGCGAAGGCGTATACCTGTATGATAAGCCATATGCTGTTGTAAATCCTGCGCCAATGCCTATGGCATGTTTATGTTTTACAGAGTCGGCTTGCTGACCAGAAACACGAGGATGTATGAATAAAATCATGCATGCTATCCAAATCAATGATGTACGTTTCATATTACAAGATTACTCATTCACATGTTTTTGACATATGACTTATGTCATGCATTACATTACATGTAAGGGTTACTGACTCACTGCTGTTATTCCGTATCGGTTTTTCTTCGTGATCCTTTGTACAATTCGTATTTATGAAATTTGCATTCCAGTGCTCCATTATAAAGCGCCAGTCGTTTTGATGCTGCCAGCCCGACACGTTTTAATGCATCAACATTCGATGAAATAATCCAGGCGGTATATCCATCAAAATCTTTTTTCAGCTTGTCGCCTATCATTTTGTAGAAAGCAGCTATTTCTTCTACCGGCAATCGCTCGCCATAGGGTGGGTTCATGATTACGATACCACCACCGACAGGCGGAGTCAATTCTTCAAAGCGTTTATTGCTTAGTCGGATGTCTTCATCCAGTCCGGCACGCTCTACATTTCCTCGGGCAATATCAATAGCTTTAAATGTTTTGTCGCAGCCCGTAAAAGTAGCTTCGCTTTCGCAAATGGCATCGGTGGCTTGCTGTTTTACCTCATTCCACAAGTTTGCGTCAAAGTTTTTCCAGCTATGGAAACCAAACTTTTTACGAAGCTGATTGGGCGGTATATGGCGGGCATACATTGCAGCTTCAATTAGCAGAGTGCCGCTTCCGCACATTGGGTCAACAAAATTTCCTTTGCCATCCCAACCTGTAAGCAGTATCATGCCTGCGGCTGTTACTTCATTGATTGGTGCTAGTGTATTTTCACCGCGGTATCCTCTGCGGTGCAGTGATTCGCCCGAGCTGTCGAGCGATACGGTAACATCATCTTTGAAAATATGAATATCAATGCTCAAATCGGGTTGAATAAGTTCAACACTTGGCCTGCGTCCGTATTTGTCGCGGAAAAAATCAACAATACCATCTTTTGTTTTTTGCGAAATGTACTGGGTGTGGTTAAAAAAGTTCGATTTAATAGAAGCATGAACGGCCAGCGTGCCGTCTACATCCATGAATTTATCCCACTCCATTCTGCGTATTTCTTCATATAGATCGCGCTCACTTTCAGCTTTGAATTTGGCCACAGGGAGTAAAATTTTTAAAGCAGTTCGCAGGTGAAGATTGGCTTCATACATAAGTTTCAGATTGCCGCTGAAACTCACGGCTCTGTTATGTATCTGTACATCTGACGCACCCAGTTTAGTCAGTTCATGGCTTAGAACTTCTTCCAGGCCAAACTGGGTTTTGGCAACCATATTGAAATGCGAGGCATCAAAAACGTTGGTATTCATAGTTCGCAAAGCTACACTATTTCGCTGCACCCACCAGTTTGTATATATTCGCCCCCTCATAAACACATGTTACCATGAATATTTTGCTCATCGGTTCAGGCGGACGCGAACACGCCTTTGCATATAAATTCAAACAAAGCCCGCATTGTGAAAAGCTGTTTATTTTACCCGGTAATGCGGGTACAGCCCAGCTAGGTATGAATGTGCCCATCAATGCACTCGATTTTGCTATGGTAGGTAAGTTTTGTATTGATAACGACATCCGACTGATTGTGGTAGGGCCCGAAGAGCCTTTGGTAAAGGGTATGCGCGATTATTTTGAAGCAGACGATCACCTGAAACAGATTCCTTTTGTAGGTCCGGGTGAGCGCGGTGCAATGCTTGAGGGCAGCAAAGATTTCAGTAAGGCATTCATGGCAAAGTATGGTATACCAACCGCTGCTTACGCTACCTTTCAGTTCGACACTATTCATAACGGTATTGATTACGTTAAGCAACATTCGCTGCCGGTGGTGCTAAAAGCCGATGGACTTGCTGCCGGAAAAGGAGTGCTGATATGTGAAAGCCATGAGGAAGCCGTAGCAGAACTGGAAGCCATGATCAAGCAGCAAAAATTCGGATCGGCAAGTGCTAAAGTTGTTGTAGAGGAATTTTTACAAGGCATTGAATTATCTGTGTTTGTGCTAACCGATGGTCATCATTATAAACTGTTGCCATCGGCAAAGGATTACAAACGTATAGGTGAAGGTGATAAAGGGTTGAATACAGGTGGTATGGGTGCTGTTTCGCCCGTACCGTTTGCTAATGATATATTTCTTAAAAAAGTTGAAGATCGCATCGTTATTCCAACCATAAACGGGTTGAATGGCGAAGGTATAGCATACAAAGGTTTTATATTTATCGGATTAATGAATGTTCAGGGCGAGCCCTACGTGATTGAATACAACTGCCGCATGGGAGATCCTGAAACGGAAGTGGTATTGCCACGCATACAGAATGATTTTGCAGAGTTGATGCTGGCAACTGCAAACGAGCAACTGCACGAAACAGATTTGCTTATTGACAGCCGAACAGCGGCAACAGTCATGTTGGTCTCGGCCGGTTATCCTGGCGATTATGAAAAAGGTAAGCCCATAACAGGTACAGCTGTTTCAACCGATAGTCTTATTTTTCATGCGGGAACAAAAGTTGAAAAAGATGGAGTAACCGTAACCAACGGAGGACGAGTGCTGGCCATTACATCTTTTGGCGATAGCATAGCACAGGCAGTGAACAAATCACTGGATGTCGCCTCACATATCGAATTTGAAGGCAAATATTACAGGCGCGATATCGGATACGAGTTTACCGGGTAATAAATTTCTCAAGCGCATTTAAGTAAGCACTGTATCCCCATATAGTAGGTAAATCGTTGTGAACAGCACCTTCAATTCGGTGTGCTTCCTTGTAAGTGCCTTTGTGGTTTGCATACACTATTTCACCGTGTCCGTCAATACTTAAAAAGTCATCTTTTGTACCGTGCATCCACATAAATGGTTGCTGCACTTTCTTTATTTCTTCGGCATTGTCAATAACATTGTTGGTGAAGTAGGATGGGGGAAGGGCCAGTTTGGATGCACCCTGAATCATTGCAGCACTTGAAGCAAATGGGGCCTCCAGCATCAGTTTAAACGGCTTTAATGTAAAGTTATTTGCAGTAACTTCGGTTGAAGGGCATGTGCCCAAGCTGTAACCATAAATGATAAAACGGTCGTTGGTCAGGCCTTTACTTTTTAACCATTTCAAAGCCGCATCGGCATCGGCATACATGTTGGCTTCAGTAGGGTCACCTTCACTCATTCCGTAGCCGCGGTAATCAAACATCATTACTCCGTAGCGGTATTTGGTACCGATATTGGCCAGTATTTTTGCCCGGTTCCAGTAGCGGTCCATATGATCGGCATTTCCGTGGCAGTAAAGTATAATTGTATCGGTAGCTATGTGTTCGGGTTTACCGATGTACACGGCATAAATTTTGGCACTGCCTTCGCTGCTGTTTGATTCCAGCGTAAAAAGTGAATACATGCTGTCAGGAATATTGTATGAGGCAGGCAGGTCGGGTAGTTCTTTGCTTCCGGTGTAAGCATCAAACGAATACTTATCCAGTTTTTCATTTCCAAACAGGAACTCATCCATGCGCAGGCAGGAAGATATAAGCAGGGAAATACAAGCAGCTAAAAGTACTTTTTTCATGGCGACTAAAATTTACGGTTGATACTAAAAAATAAACCCAGTGTTCCGTTGTTACCCGGTGAAATATAGTCTACAACAATATCTTTATTGGACTGCGTAAAACCAATGTATTTCATCTCGAGCTGTATATTGTATTTATTGCCCGACCATTGATGGCCCAAATGCCATGCCGGCATAACTACTAAGTCCTGTGGCTGATTGTGGGCACGTGTTCGTCTTAGCTCAATCCAGTTGTTCAAGCCCGTATAAAAAAAGTGTGGTTTGCTTTTGTAATTCCAGTATGCGTTAATATCAAGCTGAGGATAAAGACTGAAAATGCCCTTCCACTGATCAATCATCATGTTGGCAATCGGACTCACACTGATGCCCGGAATCATGCCTTTTTGCTGTAGTACCTGTTGGGTAATACCCAAATCAGTTTGATACACGCCAAACAAAAGTGCGGTTGTATGAAGTGATGCAAATGCAGTAGTTTTTTCTTTCAAACCATAGGCTGCATGAACTGAAGACAATGGCATAAAAATCGGCAGACTGCCCATAGTAATGAGAGGTCCGCCCAGATTAGCTCCAACTTGCAGGGTTCCCTTCTCGATGGGCTTTACAACGCGCGTGGTATTGCAAGACATGGCAGCCAGCAGCGTAGCGGTGATTAATGGTAGAATGTATGTTTTCATAGATTTTACTATATTCAATATTACATCATACAGAGTTCATATCAAACATTAAATTCGCCATACAATATATGAAGTATGAAGCCCTATCAAATCAAAACTCTTCAGTCGTATCACGAAACTTATGAAAAAAGCATCAGCGAGCCCGAAAAATTCTGGACAGAAATTGCTGAACATTTTACCTGGCATACGAAATGGAATAAGGTGCTCACCTGGAATTTTTCAGAGCCTGATATTCGTTGGTTTGAGGGAGCAAAACTGAATATTACCGAAAATTGCATCGACCGTCATCTGCCAGACAAAGGCCATCAGGCGGCCATCATCTGGGAGCCCAATAATCCGAATGAACAGCATCTGGTGATAACGTATAATCAACTTTATAAATCGGTGTGTACCGTGGCTGAAATGCTGACACGTGCCGGAGTAAAAAAAGGCGATAGGGTATGTATTTACATGGGCATGATTCCCGAGCTGGCTTATGCCGTGTTAGGATGCGCCCGTATTGGGGCTATTCATTCCGTTATATTCGGTGGCTTTTCGGCACAGGCAATAGCCGACAGGTTGCACGATGCACAAGCCGAGTTTATAATTACATGCGATGGGGCATACCGCGGAGCAAAAGAAATTGCATTGAAACCTATTATTGATGATGCGCTTACCGGCAACAATCAGGTGAAAAAAGTTGTGGTGTGTAGCCGCACGGGCACAGCTGTAGCTATGGTAAAAGGGCGTGACGTGTGGTGGGACGAAGAAATGCAGCAGGCAGAAGACGCATTGTTGAAACAAGGTTCTTTTCATTTTCCGGCTACACCTGTAGATGCAGAAGATCCATTGTTTATTTTGTACACATCAGGCTCTACCGGCAAACCCAAAGGAGTAGTGCATACAGCGGCCGGATATATGGTTTGGGCCAATTATACTTTTGTAAATGTCTTTCAATATACATCGGGACAGATACATTTTTGCACGGCCGATATCGGCTGGATTACCGGTCACAGTTACGTGCTTTATGGTCCGTTAAGTGCCGGAGGCACCACGCTCATGTTTGAAGGCATACCTACATACCCTGATGCAGGCAGACTTTGGGACATTGTAGATAAATACAAGGTAGATATTTTGTATACGGCACCTACAGCTATACGCAGTTTGATGGGTTACGGATTGGAGCCGCTGAAAGGAAAAAATCTCGACTCGTTGCGTGTGCTGGGCACGGTAGGTGAGCCAATAAATGAAGACGCGTGGTACTGGTTTTTTAAACAAGTTGGAAAGGAACGTTGTCCGGTGGTTGATACCTGGTGGCAAACCGAAACAGGCGGAATCATGATTTCCAATCTGGCGGGTGTAACACCACACAAGCCTGCGCACGCCACACGGCCATTGCCGGGCATTGAGCCTGTGCTAGTAGATGACGCAGGTAAAGAAATATCAGGCAATAATGTAAGCGGCAATTTGTGCATACGCAGGCCTTGGCCGGGCATGATACGAACTACATACGGTGACCATGAGCGGTGTCGTAAAACGTATTTTTCCACTTATCCCGGCATGTATTTTACAGGCGATGGATGCGTGCGCGACAATGATGGAAACTACCGAATAACCGGACGTGTAGACGATGTATTGAATGTAAGCGGACACCGGTTAGGCACAGCCGAAATTGAAAATGCCATTAATAGCCATACCGGTGTGGTAGAAAGTGCTGTTGTAGGCTACCCGCACGATTTAAAAGGACAGGGAATTTATGCCTATGTAGTAGCCGAGCATATACATGGGAGTGAGCAGTCCATGCGTGAAGCAATTATGCAAACAGTAACTCGCGTGATAGGCGCCATTGCCCGACCCGATAAAATACAACTTGTGACAGCATTGCCCAAAACCAGAAGCGGAAAAATAATGCGCAGAATTTTGAGGAAAATAGCAGAGGGCGAAACAACAGGCCTGGGCGATACCACCACACTGCTTGATCCGAATGTAGTGGATGAAATTATACAAGGCAGGCAGGTACACTAATAGGCATGGTGCGAGATTATTTTACTGCTTTAAGGCGTGCCTCAAGGGTGGTATTATTCATACTTCGTATAAAAAAAACAAGCACATCATCTTGGATTCTTTTAACATTAAATGTGCCGTGTTCTGTTACCAACGTAAAGCTTCCATCGTCATTAGCTGATGTATTAATATTATACGAGTATAGGTCACTTATGAGATTCCCATTAGAATCAGTAAATTGGTAACGCTTATCTGAATAAAAGTAGTAGGTACTTCCCTGACGGATAGCAGTCAACTTTGATGTCGTTACATACCAAGAGTTTGATACCAATATCTTATCTATTCGGTTCATACCACTTGTTTTAAGAATCATACTTTCTGATTCAAATTCGTGCTTACAGCCTGAAGTTAGAATGAAGCTTGCTAACAGTAAAAAATAAAAATAGAGGTTGTATTTAAGCATTCTTGAAAGCGTTGCTGTTTTTGTTAAAGATTTTAATTAAAGATAAATTGAAGTCCGTACATAGTTCGTCTTTCTTCGGTGGGATAAATAACACCAGTACTTTGATTTCGCATCATTGCCCTTAGTTTCAAACGTTGACTTAATTTAAAAGTCAAACCGAATTCATAAAATGGTGAATAGACAAATTCTTCATTTTTAAATATCATTTCTTCTTTATTGTCATCAAGATATGTACCCCTAACCGGTAGAATAAATCCGGGTTTAAAGTCTACTTGTAAACTATGCTCTTTGAATACCCTTTTATTAACTTGAATATAAAACGGAATTTGGGTAATCTCGATATTTTGCCCCCGGTTAAAATATTCAAGCCCCGTACCTGTACCCATAGAACTGCGCTTGTTCAGCCGATACAAGTATTGTACATTAAAGCCCATAAGATGTTGTGTTACCTTTGTTATTTCACGAGTATGGGCCAAATAAGTGGCGGTAACCTCTAGTGAATGTTTATCATCAATTTGGGAATTCGTTTGTATATCTGTTTGAGCAATGCACGAAACAGATATTCCAATAAATAGCAAAGTAAATGTGAGTTTCATATATTTAAGTACGAACGTACGTAATTCCTATATGAAAATCAAATTGCGGTTATTTCAAGTACAAATCACGGATAGCTACGCTGGCTACCGTGCATCCGAAAACAGCCGGCATATAGCTAATGGTGCCCGGTGATGATTTTTTGTTTTGCCCGTCAACCAGCTTTATGCCCATATACGCAGCTGGCTGCTCGGGTGAAAATACTACTTTAAGCCCCTTACGTATGCCAAATTTATACAAGTACTTGCGGGTGTATTTGGCCAGGTGACAATTGTATGTTCGCGAAATATCAGCCACTCTTACCTGCGTTGGATCTATTTTATTTCCCGCTCCCATGGAACTTACCAAAGGAATTGAGCGTTCCATACACTGTTTGATAAAAAATACCTTCGGGGCCAGCGTATCAATACAATCCAATGCATAATCGAAGTGATGTGAGTCGAGTATCTCGGTTGTGGTTTCGTCTTTGAAAAATTTGGAGATCACATTCAGTTCAAGTTCAGGGTTTATATCCAGCAGTCGGTTTGCCATTACTTCGCTTTTAAGATTTCCGTCCGTGCTTATTAATGCGGGTATTTGGCGATTGCGGTTAGTTTCTTCTACGGTATCGGCATCTACTATAGTCATTTTGCCTACACCACTTCGGGCTATCATCTCAGCTGCTATGCCACCTACACCACCCAATCCTACAACAAGCACGTGCGCGTTTACCAGTTTTTGCAAATGGGTTTCGCCCATCAGTAACTGTGAGCGGCCCATCCATGATTTAATTTCTTTTGTCATTTATCTGTGTTGAAAAAACCGTGTCAAAGTTACGGTTCTGAATGTGTTCTAATTCCTCGGTACTTATTTTTTTTAGTTCGGCTGCCTTGCGGTATATATCGGCAATATTGATGTGTGAGGCGGTGTCTGTTTCCAGAAAAAAATGGGAAGAATCTACAGATTGAAAAACACGCTCGGTTGTGGGTTCAAACAAACCTGCACCGAATGAAAGATAGCCTTTGTGTTTTTGTATGTCGTTTGCCTGCTGCATGTTTCCACGAAATCCGTGGTAAATAAATGGCACTTTCGATTTTTTTTGATAAGGCAAAATATCGCTGTAGCTACGAACTGCATGAATGATTACCGGCTTTTGCACAGCCCTTGCTACTGTAAGTTGTGCATCGAAATAACGCTGCTGAATATGAACGGGAGTAGGTATGCTGCGGTCTATGCCTGTTTCGCCAATAGCCACTACACGAGGTAACAATGCCAGTTCGGTGAGTTGACTGATGGCATCGTGTAATTCGTGTTGCTGAATATGCCAGGGATGAATGGCTGCACACACATCATACTTAAGTTGTGCCACACGCGAAGCAGTTAACCTAAGATAGGCATTGCGTATAGCATACTCGTCTGCCAGCCGCGGTTTATGGTGTGTATGTATATTGATGTACGTCACTCAGGTGCAAAATAAAAAAAGTCCTGCTTTGTCAGGCAGGACTTTTTGTAAGATTCGTTTTGCGTATTATGCCGTTTGTGCTTTTAGTTTTTGAGCAGCTTCGGTAAGTTTAGGAAGAATTTCAAATGCATCGCCTACTATTCCATAATCGGCAGCTTTAAAGAAAGGTGCTTCCGGATCTTTGTTGATGGCTACAATTACCTTACTTGAACTAACACCGGCCAAGTGCTGAATAGCACCAGAAATGCCCACGGCAATATAAAGATTAGGCTTGATGGTAATACCAGTTTGACCAACATGCTCATCGTGCGGCCTCCAGTGCATATCGCTTACAGGTTTTGAACACGCTGTAGCTGCGCCCAGTGTTTGTGCCAGATTTTCGATGAGTCCCCAGTTTTCCGGACCTTTCAGTCCGCGGCCACCGCTTACAACAACCTCAGCTTCGGTCAACGGAATTTTACCGGTAACACGCGACACCTCAACCGGTGTTGTCATGAAGTCGCTATCGTTTAGTCCGGCATCGGCTGTAATGATTTGTGCAGGTTTGCTGTTCTCTGTTAAATCAAATGTATTGGGCGTAACAGCCAGAACTTTTACAGCTGTGGTCAGATTAACATCGGCAAATGCCTTGCCTGAAAATACACCTCTGCGCACAACAAAACCATTGTCGGTTTTCGGATAAGAAATAACCCCGCTGGCAATGCCTGCTTTAAGTTTAGCTGCAACACGCGGTGCTACTGACTTGCCACTATATGTATTGGAAATGATAACTATGCGTGCATTTTCATTCAATGCAGTATGTGCTATGATTTTAGCATATGCTTCGGCAACAAACTGATTTAGTTTATCGTGCGAAACACTGATGATTTTATCGGCACCGTATACGGCCAGTTGATTCAACTGCTCGCTGGATACCTGGCCAATTGAAATGGCAGTACACGAAGAAGCGCTTTGCCCAGCTATTTCGCTGGCATAGCGAACGGCTTCCAGGGTTGATTTTTTAAATACGCCTTCACTGTTCTCGGCAAATACAAATATGCTCATGGTATGAATTAATTTACGTGTTAATGGATTAAATAATTTTGGCTTCGTTGTGCAGCAGTTCTATTAACTGTTCGGCTTGTTCGGCCGGAATAAGTTTGCACGAACCTTTGGCCGGAGGCAAATCAAACGCAATGGTGGAACTTGTTTTATCAGTAGCTACAGGCTCTATAACTTTAAGCGGTTTGGTACGCGCAGCCATGATACCACGCATATTGGGAATACGCGGTTCTGTAAATTCTTTTTGTGCACTGGCCACACAAGGCAGTTTACACGATACGGTTTCTTTTCCTCCGTCAATATCACGTACCATAGTGGCTACACCACCGGCAATATCCAGTTTGGTAATCACATTTACCGAAGGTATGCCCAGCATTTCGCCCAGCAATCCGCAAACCTGACCTCCATTGTAATCAATGGATTCGCGTCCGGTAAGTATTAGGTCAAACTGTTCGTTTTTGGCGTAAGCCGCTATTTGTTCAGCTACAAAAAACGCATCGGCAGGTTCGGCATTTACACGCACAGCCTCGTGTGCACCTATGGCCAGTGCCTTGCGTATAGTAGCTTCGGTATCGACCTGGCCTACTGTAATGGTGGTCACTGTTCCGCCATCTTTTTCGGTAAGTTCCAGTGCACGGGTCAATGCCAATTCATCATACGGATTGATGATAAATTGCACGCCCTGTGTGTTGAATTTCGTGTTATTGTCGGTAAAGGTTACTTTTGTTGTGGTGTCAGGCACATTGCTGATACATACTAAAATCTTCATATACAGTTAGGGGTGTTGCGTTAAAATGGTTGACAAAAGTAGCCTTTTTTTGTTTTTCAGGAAATGAACAGTGAAGCACGTTTATTAAAGATAAAAGAAATGCTGGAATCCAATCCGGACGATGTATTTCTGAACTATGCGATGGCCATGGAGCATCAGGGTCAAAATGATTGGGTTTCAGCACTTGCCTGTTTTAAACGGGTATTGGAACTAGACGAAACGCATGTACCTGCCTATTATCAGGTGGGAAATATATTTATGCAGCAGCAACAGACAGCTGATGCTTTACACTATCTGGAAGAGGGTATGCAGCAGGCTAAACTTAAAAAGGATAACAAAGCAGTACGTGAAATACAGGCACTGCTGGATGAACTACTGTATTGACATTAGAACGGTGCCGGTCCCTTGGGCGGATTAAATGGCGGATAACCGGGATCTTCTTCATCGCCCTGCATATAATTCATTTTTGAACTGATGGTTATAGTACCGGGATTATCAATAAGCATGGATGGGTCAGGTACATCAAATTCAGTGAGGTCGGTAAACTTGGTGTAGTCGTGCATAAAGCGCAGTTTTACTTTGTCCAGCGCACCGTTACGGTTTTTGGCAATGTGCAATTCAGCAATTCCGTGGGTAGATGAACCGTCTTCAAATTGTGTGATTCCGTAGTATTCGGGACGGTAAATAAACATAACCATATCGGCATCCTGCTCAATAGAGCCTGATTCGCGAAGGTCACTAAGCATGGGTATAGTAGCTACACCGCGTTTTTCAGAAGCACGGCTCAGCTGTGCCAGAGCAATAACGGGAACATCCAGTTCTTTTGCCAGGGCTTTCAGCGAGCGCGATATGTAACTTACTTCCTGTTCACGGTTTCCGTTTTTGTTGTTGGCATCATCGCCCCGCATCAGCTGCAGGTAGTCAATGATAATCAGATCAACATTATGCTGTTCTTTCAGTCTGCGGCATTTCGATCTTAGTTCGAAAACAGAGAGTGCCGGAGTATCGTCAATAAAAATAGGGGCATCGTTGAGCCGGGCAATTTTGCTGTTCAACTGTTGCCATTCATGGTCAGCCAGCGTTCCGCGTTTCAGTTTTTCACCTGTAATTTCGGCCTCAGACGAAATCATACGTGTTACAAGCTGCCGGCTGCTCATTTCCAGCGAAAAAATTCCGATGGCGCGTGGGGGGTCGGTAAGCAGCGATGCATTGCGTGCCAGCGATAGCACCAATGCGGTTTTACCCATACCGGGGCGGGCAGCAATGATAATCAGATCGGAGCGTTGAAAACCGGATGTGATGCGGTCAAGTTTGGTGAATCCGGAAGGAATACCTGTAAGTCCGCCTTCTTTCGATTTTAGTGCTTCTATTTCCTTGATAGCATCTTTCAAGACCGCATTCATTTTCTTGTAGTCCTTCTTGATATTGCCCTGTGATACTTCAAACAGTCTTTTCTCGGCAGCATCAAGCAATTCAAATGCATCAGCCGAGTCTTCATAGGCCTCGCGCTGAACTTCAGTTGCTATTCGTATCAGTTCGCGCTGAATAAATTTTTGTGCAATGATGCGGGCATGGTATTCAATATTGGCCGATGAGGCTACGCGGTTGGTCAGTGTGGTAATGTAATAAGCACCGCCTGCGATATCTAACTTGCCACGTTTGCGCAATTCGGCAGTAACGGTTAATATGTCAATTGGTTCGGCCGAGCTGAATAAGTAGCGAATGGCATCAAATATGAGTACATGAGCTTCTTTGTAAAAACTCTCGGGTTTTAATATATCGGAAACCACCGTTATGGCATTTTTGTCAAGCATCAGTGCACCGAGTACGGCTTCTTCCAATTCAACAGCCTGTGGCTGCAACTTACCTGATTCAATTAACTGCGTAATGTCTGTTCTTGCTTTGCGCTTGTTCTGCTCTGCCATATAGTTTTCGAAATATATATTTGGGGTGTACGATGAGTCTTTTTTATTCTCCCAAATCTATGTTCAGGTAAGTTGTGTTGCTATCTTTAAGTCATTAAATTTGAGTTATACACACCAATAAAATTATGTGTTCATTTCTTGTGTATAATACTTCTTGATATTTTGAGCCGACCAGTGTTTCAAAGAATAGTTATTCACAAATCGATGTTTGGATTTTTACTTATTTAGGGATATACATAGTTAATGACTTGAAAATGTGTTTCAGCATTTGCTGTAAGTAATAATTTTTTAACACTCGAGTAGGGAATTTTTAAGTTGACTTGGTAATGTGCTGAAAATGATTTGGAATGCATGATTTTAATATGTGTAGGCTAAAAAAATAAAACCTGCAGGTATCAAGTAACGCGAAAATCAACTTAAAATTATGTTGTTGTTGCTGCAATTATATCTATTAAATTTAACCATATTTGCACGCATTCATCACATGAATAAGGTAATTATTTCATTCGCTACATTAGCTCAGATTATTTTAGTTGGTTTGTCAGTATCAGGCCAGGTAAATTTTCAGCAACGCTCTACCGATGTTGGCCGAATAAAAATGACTTTCAGCAATGCCGGTACCATCGGTCGTCCGCAGGTACGCAGCAATGTTCAGGGTGCCCCCTCTATGGCTTTCCCTGTTAAGGGCAAAGAGCATTTGTTTGAATCGGGAATATGGATAGGTGCATTGGTAGATGGACAAACTCAGGTTTCAACCAGTGCCGTAGACGCATCGAATGGATACTCAACAGGAGGCAACGGATTTGAATTTACACCACTGGGTGCACCTACCGAACGTTCTAAATTAACCTCGAGTCCGAATTACTCAGCCAACGCTGTTTCGCATCAGGATTTTGTTCTGCGATTTTCCGATGAGTTTGTTGTTGTTCCCGGCACAAGCATACCTATTGCCGGACATTTAAATCCGCTTAAGGCAAGTGTAAAGTTAGAAACATATGCCTGGAATTTTTCGTTTGCTGATTTCTTTGTGATATGCAATTATGAGATTACTAATAATTCGGATAAAACATGGGACTCTATTTGGGTTGGTCAGTGGGCTGATTTGGTGGTACGAGATGTAACGGTAACAAGGGATGCGGGTACTGCTTTTTTTAATAAAGGAAGAAACAGTGTTGATCAAAATTATCAGGCGGTATATGCCTGGTTAGGTTCAAATACGGCTGATGATGCTGATTATATTCAGTCATATGGGGCCATGCAGTTTTTGGGCATGGATTGGCGAGGTATGTTTTTCAATCCGAATAAACCCGATACGTTTGTTTCGCGTGGATTTGCCAAGCCGCAGGTAACTTTCAATTTCTGGAATTTCAATTCGGTGAATCCGCCTTTTACCACACCTCAAAATGATCAGGAACGTTACCTGAAGATGAAAACCGCTATTGATAGTGTATTGTTGCAAGGTCCTACTGGTCCTGCCAACGGACAACCCAATAACTGGATTCAATTGATATCTGCCGGTCCGCTGCCTTCAGTAGCACCGGGCGAAAAATTTAATTACGTGATAGCCTACGTATGTGCACGTAAGCTTACGCGTCCCGTTAGTGGAACAGGCATTACTACGACACCAGAATCGAGGGCAGAGCTAACGGAGCATTTTAAACGTACCAAATCCACTTTTTTAGGAGAAGATGTTAACGAAGAAGGCAAGTATAACGCAGCCTTAGACTTGAACGGCAATGGTATACTTGACAGATATATTTTACCCGAACCTCCATCTACTCCAAAAACACGAATAGTTGCCCGCAACAATGGAGTTGATATTTATTGGGACGCTTCATCCATTGAATCGGTTGATCCCATTACACGTAAAAAAGATTTTGAAGGATTTAAATTATACCGCTCAAATGCAGGAGATGACCTGGACCGAAATCTGGCCGATGACAATAACCTGGTAGCACAATGGGATTCGGCCGGTAATGACATCGGATACAATAATGGATTTACAGCTATACAGCTGAATGAACCTGTACGATTTGATGACGATACCACATCATACCGATTCAAATACAGCATGAATAATTTACTCAATGGCTGGCAGTATAAATTTTTACTTACTGCATTTGATAAAGGTGATAAAGTATTGGGGGTGCCCTCACTCGAATCATCATTTACTGAAAATGAGTTTAGTGTTTTTGCAGGTAGCACACCCAGTGCTATAAAAGAAAATACAACAGACAAAGTGGGAGTTTATCCCAATCCTTACCGTACCAACGCTGCATGGGACGGAGCTACATCGCGAACACGTAAACTGTACTTTTATAATTTACCGGCCCGTTGCGAAATCAATATCTTCACATCGAGTGGTGAGCTCATTGCCAGTCTTGATCACAACAGCGAATCATACAACGGTAAGGGGGCTCAATGGTTTGATAATTTTACAGACGCAAGTCGTGTAGTGATGAGCGGAGGTGAACATGCATGGGATTTATTGACAACGACCAAAAACAATATCAGTTCGGGCGTATACATATTTACTGTAAAAGACATTGAAACAGGCTTTACAGATACAGGCAAATTTACAATTATTAAATAAAACCAATTAATTACATACATCATGAAAAAACATCTACTTTTAATTTTTGCGTTGCTTACAACCGGGTTGTTACATGCGCAAACCAATCCGTATCCTATTTTATCAGTTGATTCGGTTCAATTTGTAAATATGTCACGATTGATGAACCCGACTGACAACACATTGCCTGATTACACCACGCCTTCATTTAAAGATAGTGTATATCGCGATACTGTTCGTTTTGACGGTATAGTACTGACCAATCCAAGAATATATGGACTTTCAACCAGCCGTAAAGCTGCATATATTCAGCGCAAAGGCGGTGGACCATGGAGCAGTGTTTTGGTTATGTGCGAACCTTCAGGAACTGGCACAACGCTAGCTAACCTGATAAATGAAACCAAGTTCTACGATAATTTTGTAGTGGGATATAAAGTAAGAGTTACGGGTGTTATTCGCAATTTTCAGGGCGAAACACAGGTAAACTTAATTCGTAACAGTGCTTTTTCTGATAACAGCATTGAGCAACTATCGCTAACACCTGATACGCTTGTTGTATCTACTATACAAGCACGCGATTTGATGAGCGGAAACCCCAACACAGGATGGGTACAGCAAAAACAAACGGCTGAGCAGTGGGAAGGAAATTATGTACAGATAAATAATGTTTCGGTTTATAGTGTAACAACAAATGGTAACCGTTCGTTCTGGTCGGTTATTGATGATTTTGGAAACGTTATTGATATACGTGATATGTCGGCTTATTACCGCAGAGATGATAACGAAGATACTGTGCCAAAAATTGCCAATACATTTCAGCCACCAACAATCGGAACACGTCTGGAATATATTCGTGGTATAGTTACTGAGTATGCTGCCAGCGGTGTTCAACGCTACGGTCTGGCTCCTGTATACCCCGGAGATGTACAAGTATGTACAGCCTGCCCGCCAACCATTAAATTTATTAGCAGAAATCCTAACATTGCCCGTTCGTCTGACACATTGAATATTGCCTTTGAAATTACAGTAGGCGATACATCACTTCGCACACAATTACTGTACTACCGCGCACCGGGCAGCTCAACGCTCGACTCTGTAGTCATGACTCCTGTTCCATCGTTCCCCAACTATTTTGCCGGACGTATTAATCCTGTTGGTACAGAAGGAGTGCTTACCTTTTGGGTTCGTGCCGAAGACCGTAAAGACCGTCAATCGTTTTTCCCAGATCCATTAACACTCGGACGTTCTATATACGTAACTTCATCGGGGTTGAATAGCATACAGCAACTGCAATTCAGCAATACACCAAGTCGCTCAACCATATGGGATGGCGACTCGTTGCTAAATATTGATGTGAGAGGTGTGGTAACCGGACGCGGGTTTACCGCAGGAGCAACAAACCTGATTACGGTTCAAGCCGGAACCGGTCCTAACTCAGCCATATTTGTTCAACGCAATCCATCGGTAACTGATACTTGGCAGGTAGGTGACTCAGTTCAAATTACACGTGCCACTGTGCGTGAAAACTTCAACGTAACCACACTGTTCAGTGTGCTTGGAAATGTAATATCTAGCAGCAATCCATTGCCACCGTTTGAAACATCACTTTCTATTGATTCACTGGCATCGAATCGTGCAGCTTATGCACGTCAGTGGGAGGGTGTACTCATGCGATTTGATTCTGTAAAAGTATCAAACAACAATCCTGATGCCCCAAGCGATTTCTCTGAATTTGCATTTAACAAGTCAGGTACCGGTATAGGTGTGCGTGTAGATGATATGAACACTGAATTGCGTAATTTAAATACTCGACTGAAAAACGGAATGGAAATGGCATTTATTCAAGGTCCGTTGTACTTCGCATTTGGTAATTTCAAACTGATACCCCGCGGCTTGTCTGATATTGATTTAAGTAAACTTGATACACTTGCCCCTGTAATAACATTGGTGGGCGACAATCCGGATACAACTTACCTGAACGTAGCTTACACCGATCCGGGTGCTACTGCAACAGATAATATTGATGGTGATATTACTTCTAAAATAACCGTTTCAGGTACTGTTGATACCACCACTATTGGAACCTACTCTTTGTGGTACAAAGTTTCGGATATGTGGGGCAACAGAGATTCTGTATTGCGCATCGTGCGTGTAATTGATACAACAACTATTGACACGACAACAGGAGTTCGCAATAATGAACTTATGTTTGCTCAAATAAAACTGTATCCAAATCCTGCAGGTTCACAACTGACTATATCTGCTGATTTTATACAGTCGCTTCCTGTTGAAGTGCGCATACTGGATGTGATGGGAAGAGTTCATGCTTCACGTACATACACAAGTACAAAATTTGAAGAGACTATGGACATCAGTCAGCTGCCAAATGGCATTTACCTGGTTTCATTCAGTACCCAAAATGCAACCCGAACAATGCGGGTGATTGTTAATCACTGATTGTAATCGATACACAAAAAAATAAAGGCTGCCTTCACTGAAGGCAGCCTTTATTTTTTAAAACGTGAAGTTATTATTCTTCTGAATCGAGGCGGCTGAAATTCATCATACCTCCCATAATATCCTGAAACACTACTTTGCCTTGCAGCACTTGCTTGCTGATAATGGAATAGGAGGAGAGGCCGTTTAAAACAAATTCCATTAGTAGTGCAGTTTCTTTTTCACCGGCAGTTGGGTACAAACCACTTACCAGCTTTTCCAGTCCTTTCACTGTTTTTAATGCGGATATTTTTTGCTTATCAGTCATGCCTTGCAGCAAATCCAGATGATTGCCCTCATCAAACCAGTTCATAATATCAGCATAGGCAGATGGTTCAGTTTTTTCTTCTTTGGCTTTACGCTTTTTGGTTTTCTCAGGACTGGGGAAGTAGGTAATAAATATGGTTCTAATGCTACGTTCAAGCAACTGCACCGCTACCTGATACGGACCTTCCAGCTCACCTTCATACACAAGTTCAATTTTGCCTGTAATGGCCGGTATAATACCTGCAAGATCACTTATCCAAACTTGTGTATGTTTTTCCTGATGCAATAACATTCTACGTTCAGCGGTACTGTAAGCGTTTTCCATAGCAGCAATGGTGAGACGTGCGCTCACACCGCTTTTTTTATCGACAAATTCATTGTTGCGGGCTTCAAAAGCGACCTGATCAATAAGTTGCCTGATGACATAGTGCATATCAATACCGGCAGATTGTGCAGGTGTAATACGGGCCTCCTGTTGGGTAATGCTCATGGCATCTTCCAGGTTATGCGGATAATGTGTAAGAATTTGCGATTGAATTCTGTCTTTTAGTGGTGTTACTATACTGCCCCGGTTTGTGTAATCCTCTGGATTGGCTGTGAACACAAATACCATATCCAATGGTATGCGCAATTTAAAACCACGTATTTGTATATCGCCTTCTTCCATTATATTGAATAATGCTACTTGAATGCGCGATTGCAAATCGGGAAGTTCATTGATTACAAAAATGCCCCTGTTACTGCGCGGAATGATTCCATAATGAATCACACGTTCATCGGCAAAATGAAGTTTAAGGTTAGCTGCCTTTACCGGATCCACGTCACCTATCAAATCGGCTACACTCACATCGGGTGTAGCCAGTTTTTCACCGTAGCGTTCGCTGCGGTGTATCCAGTGTATAGGAGTGTCATCACCATGCTGTGCTAGCATATTCAGCGCCTGCGAACTAACCGGATTTAGCGGGTCATCGTTTAGTTCTGCACCGGCCACGGCAGGTATATATTCATCCAGCAAGTGAATCATATTTCGGGCCATACGCGTTTTAGCCTGCCCGCGCAGACCCAAAAACAACATATTGTGTCCACTCAGAATGGCTCGTTCTACTTCGGGAATGACAGTGTCATCATATCCTACAATTCCTTCAAACGAAGGAGTTTTTGATTGCAAACGTTTAATCAGGTTGTTTCTGATTTCTTCGTGTATGCTTTTTGGGGTGTACCCACTTTTTTTTAGTTCGCCTAACGTTTTTATGTCGGGAATGGCTGATTTAGCCTTGGCTTTCGTCATATCAATAAAGTTTTTTTGTTCTGCTTTTTTCAAAGTCCTGGAAAATAAATGCCCCCAGATTATCGAGACCGGCAAAGTATGCCTTGCCTTTGTTCATTTCACTAAACTCACGTACAAAGTTTTGCAGGTAAGGGTCAGATGCAATCATAAAAGTGGTGATGGGAATTTTTAGTCTGCGGCAAGCTGCGGCCAGATTCAGGCAGCGGTTAACAATTTTACGGTCGAGGCCAAAACTGTTTTTGTAGTAGCTGTCGCCCATTTTCAGGCAAGTAGGTTTGCCATCTGTTATCATAAATATTTGCTTATTCGCATTTTTACGCTTGCGCAAAATTTCCATGGCTAGTTGTAATCCTGCAACTGTATTGGTGTGGTAGGGTCCCACAGTGAGGTAAGGCAGGTCTTTCATCTCCACGGTTTTTGCATCATCGCCAAAAACTACAATATCGAGTGTGTCTTTTGGGTAACGTGTAGTAATCAGCTCGCTTAGTGCCATGGCCACTTTTTTAGCCGGTGTTATACGGTCTTCTCCATACAGTATCATGGAGTGAGAAATATCAATCATGAGCACGGTAGAGGTCTGTGTTTTGTAATCTGTTTCACGAATTTGCAAATCGCTTTCATGCAGGTGAAACGATTCGATGCCATGATTGATTTGTGCTGAGCGAATACTTTCAGTAAAATCAATTTGCTCCAGCATATCGCCAAACTGAAACGGGCGTATGTCGGGAGTTACCTCATCACCTTGTCCTGTCTTGCCGGTTCTGTGCTCGCCTTTATTGCCTTTTTTTAGTTTGCCGAAAATTTCTTCCAGGCTTTTTTGCCGAATGATTTGCTCACTTTTTGGAGTGATGCTGAATGTTTGGTCATTCGCATCTTCTTTGATATATCCTTTGTCTTTAAGATCTTCAATAAAGTCGCCCATGCCATATGCATCATTTGTAAAATGATGCTTTTCGTCTAATTGCTGCATCCATTGCAGGGCTTCGAAGGCATCGCCTGAGGTATATTGAAGCAGTTGCATAAATAAATCAAGCATTTGCTCGAAACGCGAGTGCCCCTGCTGTGAGGGGTTAAACTTCTGAAAGCGGAAACCGTGCATAATAAGTTAACGAAGTAAGTATGTTTTTGTTTAGATGCAATGAAGAGTGGCAGAGGTGAGTTAATTAGTTCTTGTGAATATATTTTACAGACTTCAATTCTGATAACAATTCTCTCCGATAGCTAACTGGATGCTAGAACGTAGACATGAAAAGTTTTATCTAACGTATTACAAGACTTGTGTGGGATACAGTGAGTGAGTATAAGACAAAAATTAAATGGGCGCAGATTGGTGAAAAGCATTTATAAAATCGGCTGCAGCAATTATTATTGTCGTTAGTACGCAATTACACCCTTGCCTTCACGCAGTATAACAGGTTCTTCGCCCGTACAGTCAATAATGGTAGAAGGCTCATTACCGCCCGAGCCACCATCTATAACCAATGCTACACGGTGCTTGAATTTTGCAGCTATTTCTTCTGGGTCGGTCATGTATTCAACAATGGTATCATCATGGTGAATGGTGCTAACCAGCAACGGATGATCCAGTTGCGAAACAATGGTTTGAGCAATTACATTATCAGGTACACGTATGCCAATAGTTTTTTTATTGCCGGCAAACCATTTAGAAACCTGCTTATTGGCATTTAATATAAATGTAAATGGACCCGGCAGGTTGTTTTTAATCAATCGGAACGTGCTTTTATCGAGCGGGGCAGTGTATTCAGAAAGGTGTGAGAGATCCGAGCAAAGCATTGAAAAATTTACTTTCTCAGGTTTTTTACCCGCTATGCGACACATTTGCTCAATGGCCTTTTTGCTGTCGAGTTTGCATCCCATAGCATAGATTGTATCGGTAGGTAAAATAATAACCTCGTTGTTGTTTAATGCATCAATAACTTTTTTGAGGTCTCGTGGATTGGGATTGTCCGGATGCAGTGTGATGAGCATAACCAAATTAGGGCTTATGCCTGATTGGGGCGATTGAAGCCGATACTCGGTTTTTCCTGTTTGGATTCATAATCCATCTTGAATTCCGATACATCTTCCATTTTAAGTACCTGAATCATTTCCATAGTGCGTTCGGCAGGTTCGATTTTGGCTAAGCGCAAATGCTGATTTTTAATGGCTTGTTCAACAATCTTTCTCACCTCACGTGCATTTCCAAAGTATTTTGTACGCGTTTCAAACTGAAAATTCATGTATTTGTGCAAATGTTCACGTGCTGCTTCATCGGGTTTTATGCTATTGCTTGCCAGCATTTTAATAGCAATTTCAAAAAGCTGCTCTGAATTGTAATCGGTAAAATAAAACTCCCTGTCGAAGCGTGAATGCAAACCTGGATTAGATGCTAAAAACTGCTTCATATTATCTGTGTAACCCGCTACAATAACAACAAATTCACCTCTGTTGTCTTCCATACGCTTCAGTATGGTTTCAATAGCTTCTTTACCAAAATCGTTTTCATTGCCTTCGCTCAGCGCGTATGCCTCATCAATAAATAGTACACCACCCATAGCTTTATTCAGCACATCTGTGGTTTTAATGGCTGTTTGTCCTACGTAGCCGCCAACCAGCGACTGCCTGTCGCACTCTACCAATGTGCCACGCTCAAGTATGCCCAGTGCTTTATAAATCTGTGCCAGTAAGCGTGCAACGGTGGTCTTTCCGGTACCAGGGTTTCCGGTAAAAACTGCGTGCAATGAAAATGATTGACGAATGTCTTTGCCCACTTCTTTGTAAAAGCGCACCAGTTTTACCAATTCATCAATTTCATTTTTGATATTGTCGAGGCCAATCATGCTGTGCAAAGCATTCAGTGCTGACTTTAGCAATTCCTCATCTATAGGTATATCTGCAATGCTTCGGTATGAGGCATTGAATATTTTCATGACATCATCGGATGTAATCGTTGAGAGGGTGTCTTTATCAAGTGATGACGGATCATTTGTTTGCATAATGCGCAGGCCCATATTCATTTTGCCATCATCTATAATGGTATTCACATAGCGGGCATTACCAAATGTTTTATCGCGTTCGCGGTATGCATCCACCAGTTTTTTGTAGAGCGTATCTTTGGCATCAGGACTAAATCGAACAGCTTTTTTCTTGGCAGTATATTCCGCAATGAGCATCAGTTCCTGAGGCGTATAATCCGGAAAATCGTAGTACATGCTGAAGCGTGATTTTAAGCCTGGGTTGGACTCAAGAAAGCTGTTCATCTCTTCGGGATATCCGGCAACAATGATAGCGAGGTCTCCGTCACCGTCACTCATTTCCTTCAGTAGTATTTCAATAGATTCTTTTCCAAAATCTTTCGAGTCGTCATTTTTACGAGCCAGGGCGTAAGCTTCATCTATAAACAAAATGCCGCCTTTAGCTTTTTTGATAACGTCTTTGGTTTTTGGAGCAGTCTGTCCGATGTATTCAGCAACCAGATCGGATCTGTCGGCTTCTACCACATGTCCTTTAGACAGTAGGCCAAGTTCAGCATAAATTTTACCCAACATTTTGGCAACCGTAGTCTTTCCCGTTCCGGGGTTTCCGGTAAACACAGCATGCAGGTTAATGCGGTCAGTATCTTCAAATCCTTTATCTTTTCTCAGCTGTATAAAGTTGAGGTATGTGGTGTATTCCTTTACTTTCTTTTTGATGGAATCAAGTCCAATGAGTGCATCCAGTTCCTGCAGCACACCATCTACCGATTCCTGAGTAGGAGTGCGGTGTGTGGGTTCCGATTTGGCACGTGGCTTAGTGATTTTGTTTAATTCATCAACTGCATCAGTAAATTTATCACCTATTTCATAGGGTACTGAAGCTATCAGCTGGTCCATAAATACCACATCAATCGTGTAAAGGTCTTTACCCCAGGTACCTTTTTGGTCAGAACCCCATCCCACTGATGTTTCAATCAACTTTTCTTTGGTATTGACCACAAATAGTTTTTCAATGGTACCTTTCAGCTGGCCAGCACGGGTACGGAAGTAAAACATGATTTCGCAGTTCCACTTTTCTTCGTTGGATACATGATTTTCAGCAGCAAATTCGAGCCATACATAGCGTGTTTCGGCTGCATCAAATGTTGATACGTATTTGCGATCTTTTTTAGGCAAATTTGAATCCGGACCTTCGTAAAGCTTTATGGATGAGATGCTGAAATACGGATTTACGGTATCAGTTACCACGCCCTGGTCTTCGATATAAAATATTTTTTCGGCTACAAATACGTGGTCTATCCATGCTTCCCAGCGGTATGTTCCTTTTTTCCAATATGCACCAGGGGTCTTAACTCCCCAGCCTTCCCGTATATAAACGATGTTTTCGTCCTTACGTATGGTGCGATCGGCTACCAGGTTACAGATTTCGGTATTATCGGTCAGGTTAACGCATTTCAGGCTCAGGCGCACGTCCCAATTGTCTTCATCAAACAACTTATTGTAAAACGATAGTTCGGCATATATAAAAGTACACTCCGACTCATCATACACCAGCCGGTATTTCTTCTCATTATTGGCAAGCCACTCTGTAGAGCCGAAGATTTTTAAGTCGCGGAATTTGTAATGAATAGGTTTTTCCTTGGCCATAGCAGTGTTTGTTTAGGGTAATAATGTGTTTAAGCAGACACATTTTCACAATACAATGTTGCAACATGTAAGTGTAAATTGCAATTTATGTAAAGGTACTTTTACACATAATTAAAGGATTTGCGCAAGCACACACGGTTAAAAATAAAAATCGAGGTATAGAAACTTGTATTATTAGTGCAGATAGTTACATTTGCAATCCTTTAAAAACCTAAGGAGAGATGGGTGAGTGGCTGAAACCACCGGTTTGCTAAACCGACATACGGGGTTTACTCGTATCGAGGGTTCGAATCCCTCTCTCTCCGCCAGTTTTTTTTAGTGCTCGGGATGTAGCGTATCCCGATGGAAATCGGGATGGTATATCGCCAGAACGAATCAAACAAAAAACGCTAATCGGGGTGTAGCGTATCCCGATGAAAATCGGGATGGTATAGCGCCAGAACGAATCAAACAAAAAACGCTAATCGGGGTGTAGCGTAGCCTGGTATCGCGCCACATTTGGGATGTGGAGGTCGTAGGTTCAAATCCTGCCACCCCGACAAGTAAAGCCTGAACATGAAAATGTTCAGGCTTTTTTGTTGTGAAGCCTTCAGCAAAGAAGTTGCTGTTAGGCTGAGCACAAAAAAGCCGTCAGTCGCGGAGCGACAGGCTTACCTTGAGCATCCCCCCACTGAGGATTATCTAAATCCTACATTTATATTGCTGTTAGGCTGAGCACAAAAAAGCCGTCAGTCGCGGAGCGACATGCTAATTACCCTCAAGGTCTGTAATGTCAGATGATAGAAATAAATGAACAGAACGGTCTGATAACGTCATCTTTTGTAGGTTTATAAAGCTAAATTGCGCAGCATTTGTTATATATACATGATTACCCGCGAAACCGTTTTAAAAGCCCTGTCAACCGTACTGGATCCTGATTTAAAAAAGGATTTGGTGACACTGAAAATGATAGAAGATATTGATATTAATGGCAACTCAGTGTCTTTTACCGTAGTTTTAACAACACCCGCATGCCCTTTAAAAGAAAAGATTGAGAGCGACTGCCGTGATGCGCTTAATAAGCAGTTTGGCCAGGAAGTTCAGGTGAAAATTAATATGTCGGCCAGGGTACTCTCAAACCGGCTGGATAAACTGGTTTTGCCGGGAGTTAAAAATATCATAGCTGTTGTTTCAGGCAAAGGAGGAGTTGGAAAATCAACCGTAGCTGCTAACCTGGCACTGGCCTTACATAAAAACGGAGCATCTGTCGGTTTGTTAGATGCGGATATCCACGGGCCTTCGGTTCCGCTAATGTTTGGCGTGCACGATGAGTTGCCCGATATGAAAGAGCATGAGGGCAAGCAGCTGATGATTCCGGTGACGAGGCACGGAATAAAATTGTTGTCGATCGGTTTCTTAATTAAGCCAGATCAGGCTGTGGTTTGGCGCGGGCCCATGGTTTCATCTGCTTTACGGCAGTTTGTTAACGATACTGACTGGGGCGAACTGGATTACCTGGTATTGGATATGCCTCCGGGAACGGGAGATATTCACCTCACTATGGCCCAAATAGTTCCTGTTACTGGCGTTGTGCTCGTAACCACACCTCAGGATGTAGCCATGGAAGATGCTAAAAAAGCAGCTACCATGTTTGCTATGCTGCCCGTAAAAATTCCGATATTGGGCGTAGTTGAAAACATGAGTTGGTTTACACCTGCCGAGCTGCCCGGATCTAAGTATTATATTTTCGGACAGGGAGGAGGAGAACAGCTTGCAAAACTTACTCATTCTCCATTGCTGGGACAAATTCCATTGGTACAAAGCGTAAGAGAAGGAGGCGATAAGGGTATGCCAGCAGTGTTAGATACACAAGATGCTACACAATCCATATTTTTGGAATTATCAAAACGAGTTGCACAACAAATTTCGTTGTTGCAAACAGATGGCGTAAAGTAATAAAGAATGTTAAATTTGTTGAGAGATGAATAAAACCGAACTCGTACAAAAAATAGAAATAGCATTGAACTCCATGCGTCCGTTTTTGCAAGCTGATGGCGGAGATGTAGAGCTTGTTGATATCACAACTGAAATGGAAGTTCAATTACGGCTTAAGGGAAATTGCAGCAGTTGCGAAATGAGTCATATGACTATGAAAGCCGGAATCGAGAACGGTTTAAAAAGTGCTTTGCCGGAAATTAAAGCGGTTGTTGCAGTTAATAGATGATACAAAATTGCATCGCCCATGCAAAGTGCAGTTTCACACACACCCGATAAAGATTTACTCTATAAAATAGCCATCACACAGATTTACGGTGTAGGAGATGTTTTAGCCAAAAATCTGATAAGTTACTGTGGTGGTGTCAGCGAGATTTTTAATCAAAAAAAGCAAAAGCTGCAGCGCATACCTGGTATAGGTGAAAAAACTGCTGACGCCATTGCTCAGTTCTCCGATTTCGATAGGGTAGAAGAAGAACTGAAGTTTATAACCAAACACAAAATTAAACCCCTGTTTTATCTGGATGAACATTATCCGGAAAGGCTAAGGCATATTGCTGATGCCCCGTGTATGCTTTACTATCTGGGGAATGCTGACTTGAATAATACAAAAATAGTTGGTATAGTAGGTACACGAAAGTGTACGGAATACGGCAAACATTTTGTAGACGAACTGGTATCTACACTGGCATCAACAGGAGCATTAGTAGTAAGTGGCCTGGCTTTGGGAGTTGATGTGCACGCGCACCGGGCCGCTTTAAAGAATAATCTGTCAACTGTAGGTGTAGTTGCACATGGGCTTGATCGAGTTTATCCTCCTCAAAATACCAGCGTTGCGAAACGAATGTTGGAAAACGGAGGTTTATTAACCGAATACCTGAGTGGCACTATTCCCGACCGTGAAAATTTTCCTATGCGTAACCGCATCGTGGCCGGCATGTGTGATGTACTTATTGTGGTGGAAACTGCCGAACGCGGAGGTGCAATGATAACTGCCGAACTGGCTAATGGTTACAATAAAGAAGTAATGGCGCTTCCGGGCAGGGTAGGTGATGCTGTGTCGGCAGGGTGCAATTATTTAATAAAGTCGAACAAGGCATCTATACTTACCAAGCCATCTGACGTTATTGAATGGATGGGATGGGGCGAAAAAGTTGCCAAAATACAAGTACAGCCTACATTGCCGCTTGATATTAGTAAGGAAGAAATTAGTATTATGGAACATTTGCGTTTGCATAAGAAAGCATCTTTGGATGACATGGCTTTTGAGCTTCAGATGAATCAAACTCAGTTATCCATGTATTTACTAAATTTGGAAATGACCGGATTGATAAGGACTTTGCCCGGTAAATTTTATGAATGTGTATGACCACTAAACGAAAAAGACAAATCATCATTATTGCATGTGCGATTAGCTGTATATGGATTTTTTCTGCAGCTAAAACCAAAGTAAAACTTAATCCGGTTCCACGTAAGGTCATTTTTATGATTGGTGATGGAATGGGGTTGGCACAAATATCAGGGGCAATGAGCCTTTACCAGGGTGTTAATGCCTTTGAAAGATTTAGTCACATCGGATTAAGCAGAACACATTCAGCCGATGATTACGTAACTGACAGTGGTGCGGGTGCTACAGCATTTTCAATAGGTAAACGCACATATAACAATGCAATTGGGGTGGATAAAGATTCAGTTCCTCATCCCACCTTATTTGAACTGGTGAAACAAAAACGAAGTTGGAGTACCGGAGTCGCAGTTACTTCGTCTATCGTTCATGCAACACCCGCCTCATTTTATGCCCATGTTAAGCACCGCAGAAAATACGAGGAGATAGCTGAACACATGCTGAAAGGCAACTGCGATGTAGCGATTGGCGGAGGCTACAAATTTTTTGAACAGAGAAAAGATAAGCGTAGTATTTTAAGTGAACTGCGTCAGCTTGGATATACAACCAGCACAGATTCGCTGACATGGAGATCGATAGATGCATCTAAAATGGTTTACTTACATGCATATGATGGATTGCCCAGTGTATTAAATGGCAGAAAGGATTTTTTAACCAAAGCAACTAAGTTGGCCATTAATAATCTGTCGAAAAATGATAAAGGATTTTTTCTGATGGTAGAAGGTTCGCAAATTGACTGGGGCGGTCATGAAATGAATTACGATTACATGCAAAGTGAACTTTGGGATTTTAATGAGACCATAAATGCAGTACTCGATTATGCTAAAAAACAAGGCGATGTATTGGTTATAGTTACTGCCGATCATGAAACCGGGGGGCTGGCACTGGCAGAGAACGAAAGCAACAGAAAAACGTTTACTCCAAAATATACATATAATGAGCATACCGGGGTAATGGTTCCTGTTTTTGCTTACGGACCCGGTGCTGACAGATTCAGTGGTGTATACGATAATACAGCGCTATTTGATAAGTTGGCAGATTTATTACATTTGAAATAAGATGTCAGCCTTATCTATTGTACTTCTATTGATTGTACTCATAGGTATCGTACTGTTTATGTACGGAATACTACCCAGATTGAGCAGTCAATATCCCAATGCTGGGGTATGGTTCAGGATTTTTATTTTCACAGGCATCGCTTTGTATCTAGGAGTAGATTTTTACCACAAGCAGAAGTACGGATACATTTTTGTATTGATACTGGGGAGCTTTGCCTTTTACGGCTTTATGCGTTCAGTACTGAAAAAGAAAAAGTAATTTTATCTTTTGCAAAGGTCGGTTAACTCCGATGATTGGCCGTTAAACACGTTGAAATCAACGGTACCACGTACACCATTCACGTAACCCCTATCAGAGTGTTGCCAAAAATGCCAGTGATTCATTTTATCATTCAAATCGGCTGTGCGGTAATGAGCTATCCAAAGCGGATATTTCTTAAATTCTTTACCCGTAAGGTGGTGTTTATAAAAACTATAGCTGGTGTAAATAATAGGACGAACACCATAATGTTTTTCTACAAGTACAAGCCATCTTTTAAGATTACGTTTTAAAACACTGGCAGATGTGCTGCCTTTCAATTCAATATCAAGAACAGGCGGCAAATCACCAGATTCCAGTTTTTTAAGTTGTTTGAAGAACAACTCAGCCTGAATTTCTGCGGGTAGATGCGGGCGATAAAAATGGTAGGCCCCTCTAAGTAATCCGTGTTTTTTAGCCTCCTTCCAATTTTCTTTGAAGTAATCGTCAGCTATTGATTTTCCCTCTGATGCTTTTATGAATGCAAAACTTATAGAAACGTCTTTGTGGCGCATTTTACTTACAGCTTCCCAATCAATGTTTCGTTGATGCCTGGATACGTCTATTCCGTGTATTTCATAATCTGATGGAAGATCAACGCCAAACGAAGGGTAGGATGGAGAAGAAGATACCTTAATACCTTTTGAATTCGCTTGTGCCTGTTCCAGGCGAAATAAACCATAGCCTGCTATAAAGCAACATGTGATGGCTGCCAATGCTGAAAGTGCTATTTTACGGGTTACTTTATTCATTTTGTACTTCAATTATGTGATAATCGATGAAACACAAATATAATAAGTAAAATGTTTATAACATGTGGGCAATTATAAACATGTATTTGGCGTGTGTCCAATATTGAGGCATCTGCCAATATTGGTGTAAGTGAATACAGTCGGACTTATTTTTTTTGCAGCTATTTATACCTAGAGCGCCAGAGGTTCTGAATTTTGCCATACAGGCGTCCACCCGAGGCGGATATGAATCCTACTGTAATTAGTTTAGTAACTAATTGTAGCGGGGAGCAGAATCGAACTGCCGACCTTAGGGTTATGAATCCTACGCTCTAACCATCTGAGCTACCCCGCCAATTTCAATTTTTTATGCAGAATCGTAACTGCCGTCCGCCCAAGGCGTTTATGAATCAGGAGTTTACACCGATGAGTCGGGTTAAACACCTGAAAGTAATTTCATAAAAATACTGCAAACTATTGTTTTACAGTTTAGTATAGAATTACACTTTAAACAGAATAATTGATTTCGTTTTTGACTTTTAAAGAACGGGTTGCAAAAATAGCACTTTTTTAAATTCGTCCTAATGCCCCCCATATTTTAATTGCAAACTTATATTTGCTAAATGCTGAATAAAATTGAACACCTTGGAATAGCAGTAAAAGATGCCGCGCAATCGGTATCACTGTTTGAAAAACTCTTTAATACGCAATGCTATAAAATGGAAGAGGTCGAATCGGAGTATGTTATTACGCATTTCTTTCAGGTGGGTACAAACAAAGTTGAGTTACTTGAAGCTACATCGCCCGATAGTGCTATAGCAAAGTTTATTGAAAAAAGGGGTGAAGGATTACACCATGTTGCATTTGCAGTGGATGATATATATGCCGAGATAAACCGGCTAAAGTCAGAAGGATTTGTATTTATTAATGAAACCCCCAAAGATGGTGCAGACAATAAATTAATAGCTTTTGTGCACCCTAAGTCAACAAACGGAGTATTAATTGAGTTATGCCAGGAAAAGGCTTAGTTAAAGAGCGCTAGTCATGTCTTCAAATACTGAGCGGGCATGAAGCACCCCTGAAACATGCATTACCTGTAATTGCAGACCCTTAGGAGTTTGCTTCATCTTACAGCGTGCTGAATGTTTTTGAACGAATTGAAGAATTCGATTAAATGTGTCTGACTGATAGTAAGCTCCTTTACGCTCATCGGGAAAATGTGCGCCCATCGAACTGTTTTTAAGTATTAGTTTTTCAAAGCCTAGTTTTTTTGCTGATTCGCGTAATCGTATCACATCGAGCAAATCCCATACTTGTTGGGGTATTGGGCCAAAGCGGTCACGTAGTGTGTCAGCAAAGCGCGTAAGTTGTTCTTCAGAGCTTAGCGATGACAGTTCATTGTATAGGCTCAATCGCTCACCTATATTACGCACGTAGTCATCGGGAATCAATGCTTCATAGTCGGTTTCAATGGTGCAATCGCGCGATTCAATTTTGTGAATTTTATCATCTTTGAACAAATCCGCAAACTCTTCGTCCTTTAGTTCCTGTATGGCTTCGTCCAATATTTTATTATACATCTCAAACCCAATTTCAGCAATGAATCCACTTTGCTCACCGCCCAGCAGATTTCCTGCGCCCCGAATGTCAAGGTCTCGCATTGCCACATTAAATCCGCTACCTAAATCACTGAATTCTTCAATAGCATTTAATCGCCTTCGTGCATCGTTGGTTAAGCCAATCATAGATGGTACCATCAGGTAGCAAAAGGCCTTTTTATTGCTTCGGCCAACACGACCCCGCATTTGGTGAATGTCGCTAAGGCCAAACATATGTGCATTATTAATGACTATGGTATTGGCATTGGGAATATCCAAACCCGATTCGATGATGGTAGTTGCCACAAGTACATCATACTCCGCTTCGATAAACTTTATCATAACATCCTCCAGTTTATCGCCTTCCAGTTGCCCGTGAGCTACACCTACTTTTACTCCTTGACAAATAGATGTGATGCGGTCGGCCAACTCATAAATATCTTTGACCCTGTGATGCACGACAAAGACCTGTCCGCCACGTTCTATTTCATTCATAATTACATCACGCATCAATTCATCACTATATGCATGTAATTCTGTTGTTACGGGCTGCCGGTTGGCAGGTGGAGTGTTTATAATTGACAAATCACGAGCACCCATTAATGAGAAATGGAGCGTGCGTGGAATGGGTGTAGCTGTAAGGGTAAGTGTATCTACATTTATTTTAATGGCTTTGAGTTTTTCTTTGGCAGCTACACCAAATTTTTGCTCTTCATCAATAATCAATAAACCAAGGTCCTTAAATTTTAATTCCTTACTAAGTAATTTATGTGTACCAATAAGAATATCTATTTTACCATCTTTTGCTTTTTCCAATATTGCCTTTTGTTCAGCAGCTGATTTAAAACGGTTGATGTAATCAATATTGCACGGGAAGTCTTTCAATCGCTCTTTAAATGTGCGATAATGCTGATTAGCTAAAATAGTTGTAGGTACCAGAACTGCTACCTGCTTGCTATCGCATACTGCTTTAAATGCAGCGCGTATGGCTACTTCGGTTTTGCCAAATCCCACATCGCCACAAACCAATCTGTCCATCGGATGCGGATTTTCCATATCGGCTTTAACATCGGCTGTGGCTTTACTTTGATCAGGAGTGTCTTCATACATAAACGAAGCTTCGAGTTCTACTTGCATGTAGTTATCGGGTGTGAACTGATAGCCAGGCTGTGCTTTTCGTTTAGCGTAAAGTTTTATCAGGTCGCGGGCTATGTCTTTGACCTTTTTCTTGGTATTGTTTTTTAATTTTTCCCATACATCGCTGCCCAATTTATGTACACGGGGTTCGGTACCATCTTTGCCTACATATTTAGAAATTTTATGGAGTGAGTTGATGCTTACATACAGCAAATCATTGTCGCGGTAAACCAGTCGAACAGCCTCCTGCTTATGTCCATTTATTTCAATTTTTTCGAGACCTGCAAAACGACCTATACCATGATCAATATGCGTAACGAAGTCTCCCGGTTTAAGATCGCGCAGCTCCTTGAGTGTAATGATACGGCTTTTACTACTATTGGTTTTACTTTTCCCCCGGTAGTACCTGTCAAATATCTGGTGCTCGGTGTAGCAAGCCAGTTTCAGGTCTTTGTCGGTAAAGCCTTGTGAAATGGCGTGGTAAACAGGTTGAAATTCCAGGTCTTTATCCAGATCCTCAAATATGGTGTAGAGCCGTTCAATTTGCCTTGCGCTGTCGCTGAAAATAAGATTTGAAATATTCAGTTTCTGATTGTTTTTCAAGTTTTCGATAAGAAGCTTGAAATTTTTATGAAATACAGGCTGTGGCGAGGTGTTGAATGTAATAGTAGTATCCGCAGTAAAATGCGGTTGCGGGGTGTTTTCGATCACTGCACGCTTGTGCAGAGCCTGTTCAATATTATTGACTGATTCAAACACCAGTGAAACCGGCTGCAGCTTATCTTCATCGTGAATAGCCTCATGTCTTGCATAAATATCCTCTGCTTTCTCAATTCCTTTGCCAATTTGTTGAAGCCCCAGATCAATATTTGATGTCCAGATGATGACATCATCGGGTAGGTAACTGAAAAAGTTTTCCCTTCCGTTCTCATCAGGTTGTTTTTGAACATTTGGGATAATAAAAAGACGGTCTACTTTTTTATTGCTGAGTTGACTTACCGGATCGAATGTTCTAATACTTTCAATCTCGTCACCATTTAATTCCATTCTGTATGGCTCATCATTCGAAAAAGAAAAAACATCTATAATACCACCTCGGATGGAGAACTGGCCTGCTTCATAAACAAAATCACTACGTTCAAAATGATGCTCTGTTAGAAAATCGATGAAAAATTCAAGATTGAACAGATTGCCTACTTTTAGTTCATAGGTGTTTTTAACAAGCTCCTGTTCGGTAATGACAAGTTCGCTTATGGCTTCAAATGTAGTAACAACAACATCTCCACTTGTAGCTTTTTGCTTTAAGCGGTTCAGTACTTCGGCACGTTCTAGTACCATGCTGTTTTCAAGAGCATTGATATGATACGGACGTTTGTAAGAAGGAGGAAAGAGGTGCACATTTCTTCCATCAAGCAGGTTATGCATATCGCTGTACAAATAGCGTGCGTCTTCCTGTTCATTTAAAATAATTACATGAGTACGTGGTTGAGATGAATGTATACTGGAAATAATAACCGGCAGGGCCGAGCCCACCAAACCCCTCAGGTGAAGCTTAGCCGCTGGGGTATTCAACTTTCCTGCAAGCAGTTTTACACGTTCCGATTCGCTGTATATAGCGAGTAAATGCTGTAAGTTCAACTACACTTTGCTTTGGGGCAACAAATATAGGCATGAATCATAAGTATTTCTGCATATAGCAGTCAACAACATTTTACTAAAAAAAAGAGGCTGCCCTGGGGGGGCAGCCTCTTTTTAATGAAAAATAGTTATCATCTTGTTTTAACTACTTTCTGAATCAGCATAGTACCGCTTGAACTGCTTACAGTTACAAAGTATACTCCTGAATAGGTGTTTTCAGCCAATTCATCAAGAATAAAGTCATTGTCACCTTCCATCAGTGCAATTGATTTTTCTACAATCAGTTTACCTTTCATATCCAGTATTCTCATTGTTGCGTTTTCTTGTTTAGTGCTTACAATGTTAATGTTGGTTATATCGATAAACGGATTAGGTTGTACTTTCATTGATGCTGCATTGTCGGTACCCAGATTAACCGCCACAACATCAGTTACATGACTTGTGCCGTCAATATCCATTTGAATCAAGCGGTAATACAATGTATTTGAATTATTGGTTTCAGCAATTTGTTGAGCGTTCGCATCCACAAAATTATAGCTGCTTACGCTAGTTGAATTACCTACGCCTTTTACTTTACCGATGCTCTCAAATACACTTCCGTCTATTGAACGCTGAACGATAAAATAATCATTGTTTGTCTCACTTGCAGTACTCCACTCCACTCTTACTTGCGTGTGTTGACGTTTGGCTCGCAAATCAATCAGATTAACCGGCAGTATTCCACTTGATCCTACACCAAATGCAGTGTTGTTGAATAATCCGAGATTTGAGCGTGAACGTGTAAACGGATTGCTACCAGTTGCTGCTGCAGGTCCTGATGCAAGCCATGAGGTTGTATTATGGAATGCAACATAGCAGAGCGAATTATTGAATCCTGTTAATTGCTCTCCTGTATTCCATTGTAAAGTAACATTAGCGTTACTTCCACCAAGTACAGTTTCATTAATTACCCAAGTTCTGTTCACTGCATTTGAAGTAAGTACAGTTCCGCTTAAGCCATTATCATAAACCAACCCCATAACCCGAACACTAAACTGATCAACTGTTCCTGTGTTCAATAGCGTAGCAGGAGTATATGATCCGTTACCCACAGGGAACTCGACATTCGATGCCCGCTGACCAGGTCCAATATTTTGAATAAATAATGAACCAGTACCATTGGTCGAAATATATCGAGAACTGTTGTAACCTGAAATGACAGATGATGTGCCTGATAGTGTAAGGTTATTTGTTCCAAGTACAACCATTCCTCCGTTTAGTTTTAATGAATCAGCAATGGTAACATTACCTGATAAACTAATACCGGATGGATTCGTGATATTGACTTTGTTGTACGTTCCTGCAGGTACTGTTTGTGCAGAAGTGCCGGCCATTATTAGTTCACCGTTAGTATGGTTAAATGTGCCGTTATTGGTAAACGCTCCGAAGATACTTAGCTGAGATGCAGCATTATTCAATGTTACTGTTGCACCTACTGCGATAGTCAATGAATTACACATACGACCAGCATCAGATACGATTGGTGAGTTAGGCGTGCCTGAGTTTATTACAACTTCACTTGTCGAAACCGGAACAAACCCACAACTCCAGTTACTTGCAGTACCCCAGTCGGTGCTTGTAGTACCAAGCCATGTATTCGTGTTGGTCACAGTCACTGCCACCGCAGCCGAAGTATCACTTGAACACACACCACTGCTCACCACACGTCTGAACCATGTAGACAGAGTCAGCGCAGCAGGCGAGTAGTTAGCCGCATTGTTAGTAC
>Ga0068872_10000273_pt1 | contig 44362 bp, 33 predicted proteins | sample NOAtaG_7_FD_66441 | JGI IMG/M metagenome (GOLD analysis project Ga0068872, IMG submission 66441) | Freshwater lake microbial communities from Lake Erie, under a cyanobacterial bloom - NOAA_Erie_Diel1S_2200h metaG | ecosystem: Environmental > Aquatic > Freshwater > Lake | place: USA: Ohio, Lake...
AACTAGTGGTAAAAGATTCCAAGGGCTGTAAATTCGAAATAAATACTTCACTTTTTCAGCCCGCTGAAATTGTCCCCAATATTTCCTCAACCCCTGTATTGTGTAATGGCGAAAGTAATGGAACAATCTCCATCACTACAACAAGTGGAAATTTGCCACTTGAATATTCGATCAACAATGGCGTCAATTTTTCGTCGAATGGATCGTTTTCTAATCTAAGCCCCGGTAATTACACCATACTAATCAAGGATAGTCAGAATTGCTTTTCTTCTCCAACTTCTTTTAATCTGGCAAATCCATCCGTTTTGCAACTTTCCTCTGCAATCACGAATGCCACCTGCAGTAATAATGATGGAAAAATACAAATTGTTGCTGTTGGCGGAACTCCACCTTACCGGTATGAATTCAATAATGCAGCCGTCGCCACCTTACCAGCCGGGGGCCTGTTTCAGGGTTTAACCGCAGGTAGTTACTCAATAAAAGTGATCGACTCCCGAAACTGTAGCTCAACAAAATCAGTTGATGTTTCTTTTCCAGGCAACATTGCAGTTACGGCAACAGGAACACCACCAGATTGCAATGGTAATGGGACAAATGGCTTTATCACCGTAAACCTGACCACTGTTGGAAATTATCAGGCTGGCCTAAGCAGCAATCCCCCAAATGAACCTCAGGGTTTCCTTCCGGTTACCAACGGAACGTTTAATTTCAGCAACTTAACCAATGGTACCTATGCCATTACCATTCGCCACAATTCCTTGTGCCCGGCTATACTTCCCGTTACATTAAGTGGAGGCCCCGTTACCGTCGCTTTTACAAGCGAAGTCATTGAAAAACTTTGTTTTGAGGATCGCTCGTTCGTCAGATTATCTGGAATTAAAGGAAATCCCTCATTGAATTACAAAGCTGAAATTCGATCGGGCGCTAGTGTGTATAAAACCCAAATTATTACTCCAACAGCTGCATCTAATCCTGTTGAAGTTGAAATACCAGATGCAGGAGCCTATGAATTGATTTTTTCGCAGGATCAAAGTAGCGCAACTCCCTGCTCAAACCCAATTACGCTTGCACCAGTTGCCTTCAGCCTTGATGCCCCTGGAGCGCTACTCGACTTTACAGATCTAAACAAAACCATTTCACTTCCAGATCTTCCTACCGGGTCACTTTCCGGAACGATTGTGGAAAGTACGGAAGAGCCCTATGAAACTAAACTGGAATTGATTGTACCCCATGAACCCGGACAATCGTTCTTATCTGACTTCGAACTTCTCAACCGAAATTCTGAAACTGGAAAAGTGGAATTCAATTACTCGAAAATTTTCGCTGGAGACTATGCGTTTTCCCTTAAAGATTCTTTTGGATGTCTGAAGACGTACGATATCACCATTGATTTTGACCCCAAACTCTTTATACCAAATATTTTTACTCCTGATGGAGATGGTATCAATGAGGAATTCTACATCCGCAATCTCCCCCCCAATTCTGATCTTCAAATTACAGACAGTTGGGGACAACGTGTTTTTTCATCAGGAAATTATCAGAACGATTGGACTGGGAAAGGTGTGCCCAACGGAGTGTATTATTATCGATTAACTATTGGACGTAAAAATTACACTGGTTGGGTTGAAATTCTGAATGGAAAATAAGTTACTCCTTAATGCCGATGTAAATGATCTCAGGCACTAGTCCATATCTGTGACATTCTTCCTTCGTCAAATCAAACGAAAAAATTTCTTCCCGTACCCTCAAACCACTTTGCGAAATCCGTACGGGATAATCTTTACCATAACGACGAATATGGTCGTTCTGACCAAAAATTCGTTCGCGTTCACGCGAATCAGTGATGGAATCGTCTGAAAACGTGTGCTCAGGTACTGGAGAAAAAAATGGGACCTGAAGGATGGCCCATCCCCCCTTTTTCAATACTCGTTTAATTTCTGTCATGGCCTGAATATCATCCTTAACATGTTCCAAAACATGATTGCACAGCACAACATCAAATTGGGCCTCGGTAAAGGGCATGTGATGAATGTCCATCTTAACATCAGCCCATGGTGACTCCAGATCAGCTGTAACGTAGCCTGAACCATGTTGCTTCTTAAACGACTCAAGGAAGCAGCGCTCAGGAGCTATATGAAGTACCTTTAATTGTTTCTTGAAAAATTCCGTCTTTCTGGTTAAAAACAATTGAATAAGTCGGTGACGCTCGAGCGATAAACAACCAGGACAAAGTGCATTGGACCGAGCCCGCAATCGACCATAAGGAAGAAAATGCCGGTAATGGTTTCCACAAACCACACATTCTGTTTGACTGCCACGCAAAAACCAATGTGCAAGTTTCATAAATACGCCGCTGACGGACTGTAAGTACTTGCGGGGTACAAAGCGGATAAGAAAAGAGATGACCCGTTTCACAGCCACAAATGTAGCTTCTGATTGGAGTGTAAAAAAATTACCTAATCGGGTTTACGTATACTCCCCCCCGTTGAAGACTGAAGATTCGTCTTTGTAGGGTTCCCCTTATAACGCAGACTGGCTGCTGTAGCGATATCGGCATCAATTGTTTCCAAGGCTTGTACCTTAGCGGTGGCGGCTGTTCGTGCCTCAACCTTTACATGATCAGCAGAAAGCCGATCTGCTTCTACGGAAGCACTGGTAGCACACTCAACATCCAAGTTTTCAGTCCTTCCGGAAACAATGACCTGACCGGCTGTTGACGCCAAAATAAAAATACGTTCAGACTGCACTTCAACCTCAATTGTCGAAGCTGTGGTCGCTTCCAGGTCAAGGGATTTAACCTGCAAAGGTTCAGCTGAAAATACATTACAGGCACCAGTACAGATGATTCGATCCAGTTCAGAATAGGTGACCCAAACATCAATATTTGATCTGTTTTTCAAAACATAATTTTCCAAATCAATGCGCAAAGAAGATCCTGAAACATTCGTTTTTACATCACCCGACGGAATTCCAACCGTCTCAATTCGAACAGAAGTCTTTGAACCTTTAACCAACCGAACATCAACGGGTCCATTGACACGAATAGATCTAAATGGCTCTACCGATCGGGTTACTGACTCCTGACTAAACCCTAAAGCGGGCAAAAAGACCATAAGGGAAAGAAAAATATATCGACTCATATGGAGATTTCAGATTCCAAGGATAGCCCAAAAATGCAAAGGTTGCATCAACGACCACCGGTTCGTACAATTTTTAACAAAAAACATCTATTTTAGAAGAAAATTACCTCTTTCAGTAATGAAGTCACAATTAAACATCCTCATTAATCTGGCCAGCAGCGATACAAAAGTTAGTGAACGAGAGGCAAAAGTTCTTAAGGTAATTGCCAAGGTAAATGGTGTGTCTGAAGTTGAGTTCGAGGAAATGTTAAAGAGACCTACCGTAATTGAGGAAATGCATAATTTTTCTGAAAGCCAGAAATTTGAAATACTCTACCTGATGATTCAGCTGATGAAAGCTGACGGTCAGGTTTTTAAGAGCGAAATTGAGTTTTGCGAAAAAGCCGCCCTAAAACTAGGTTATAAAAGAGAAGTCATTCGCGAACTTTCTGCAGGTATTTTCAGTGATCCATCCATTACCAGCAACAGGAAAGCCTTAATGGAAAAAGCGGGTAAATTTTTGAATCACTAATCAGGCTTTAACCAACTCCAGTACCGTTAATTCTGGAGGAATTCCTACTCGTCCCGGATAAGCCAAGTATCCAAAACCACGGTTCACATATAGACTGTGTGCACCATCCTGGTATAAACCAGCCCATTGTTTATAAATATATTGAGAAGGACTCCATTTAAAGTTTCCGATCTCCACTCCAAATTGAAATCCATGAGTATGCCCAGACAAAGTCATATGTATGGGAAGTGCATGTTTCCTGATTTCAGCATCCCAGTGACTGGGATCGTGTGATAACATTAACCTGAAGTCTGAAGATTCCGTGCCGGTCAAGGCCTGTTCTAATTTTCCATACTTAGCAAAACGCCCTGCACCCCAGTTCTCAACACCGACGACCGAAAAGTTGGTATCACCAATCCGCAAATTTCGATTGGCATTCATTAATAAATCAAAATGAAGTTCGCGGTGAGCCACAATCAGGTCCTGAAAGTTCTTAGTTTTTTCTTCCCGCGAATTCCAGGAACGATAGTCACCGTAATCATGATTTCCCGTGACAGAATAAACACCCAAAGGAGCCTTTAATTTGTTAAAAATCGGAATGTACTCCTTAACCTCCGCTGTTTCATTATTGACCAAATCGCCGGTGAAGGTGATTAAGTCTGGTTTTTCTTTTAACAGAAGGTCAACGCCCCCCTGCACTGCAGTTTTGTTCCAAAAACTGCCACTATGAATATCAGATACCTGACCAATACGCAAACCATGGAGTGCCTCAGGTAGTCCGGGTACTTGTACTTTTACACGCCGCACACGATAATCGTGCGCCCCTGAAAGAATTCCAAAAACAAAACCACCGAGAGGGACCGAGGCACCAGCTACCGCAGCCATAGAAAGAAATTCAGAACGTGATATCGAATGCCCCCCACTAGTACCCGATGGAACTTTAGAAGTAAAGAATCCCGCTACCCACTGAACACCGCGATACACATCACCAATAAGTAGAACCAGTACCCCTATCGTTTTTGAAAAATAAGTGGCCATCAGGCCTGTAATAACCCAATTTCTGAAATTTGCAGAATAGCGGTAGGGATCATCAAAAATCCACCACAGCATTGCCATTAAACTAAGAACGGTAGGTAACCAAAACAGTAAGCGAATTGATTTCCTCGTTCCAGGCTCCGCATTCGCAGTGAGACTGACAACAGCCTGATAGAAATACAGGTCAATTAAAAGGAAGAAACAAAGAAAAATAAAGGCAGCCATCAGTCGGTATCTCAACATTTTTCTAAGCAGCGCTCTCAAGAGCCTTTTTACCAAAAAGTTTTTCCTTGATTTTGTAAATAATCAAATACATCACTGGAACAAGGAATAAGGTTAAAAAGGTTCCAAAAATCAAACCGAAAATCATCGTCCAGGAAAGTGGCCCCCAGAATTTTACGTTATCACCACCAAAGAAGATCTTAGGATCAAACTCTGAAAACAAGGAAACAAAATCAATATTGAAGCCTACAGCCAATGGAATCAATCCCAGTGTAGCCGCCATAGCAGTCAATAACACAGGAGTCATTCGGGTTCGTGCAGCTTCGGCTATAGCCTCGCGTATCGGTATGCCACGAGCCACGAGCAAATCAGTAAATTCAACTAAAAGAATTCCATTGCGTACGACAATACCGGCAAGAGCCATCACGCCGACTCCGCTCATCACAATAGAAATTTCCATTTTGAACCAGGAGAATCCAATCAACACTCCGATCACGCTAAACAGAATTTCCATCAAAATAATAAAAGGCTTTCCGGTAGAATTGAACTGAGTAACCAGAATCATAAAGATTAAGAGAAAGGCCGCAATGAAAGCAGTACCCAGAAAATCAATTGTCTCTTGCTGATTTTCTTGTTCACCGGTCATTTTAACTGAAACCTCCTCATTAAGATCAATGTCAGCAATAGCATTATTGATTTGAGCAACTACCTCATTCGGATTAAAGTCTGTCAGAACATTCGAGCTAAGTGTAATCACTCTTTTTTGATCTATGCGCTTAATGCCAGCATAACTATTGGAATACTTCACATCGGCCACAGCCGATAGCGGAACCTGACGAACCGCACCACCCATTGCCATATCTCGGTAAGTGACCGGAAGATTCATCAACGTGTTGATATCCGCACGTTGTTCCGGATTCAAGCGAAGCTGAATAGGGAAATCATCCTCAGCATCTCTGAATTTCGAAATTTCTTTTCCCAGGATGGCAGTACGAAGTAAACCGCCGATTTGCCCGGTAGAAATTCCCTCACGGTTTGCCTTTTCTCGGTTGATGTCTATAACCATCTCAGGCTTATCACTTTGAAAATCCGACTTTAGTTCCTCCACTCCAGGTATTTGAAGTGAGTCCAGATAACGCTTAACTTTTTCAGCACTCGATACCAGTAACCCAAAATCATCTGCCGCAATTTCAATGTTGATCGGCTTTCCTTGAGGAGGACCCATATTTTCCTGACTTACCGAAATCTCAACCCCACGAAGATCCTCTACTGCCTCACGAATTTTATTCAAATAGACTGCTGTACTTTTCCCATGCCGCTCTTCAAACTTTACAAAAGCCACAGTAACTTTTGCCAAATGCGGACTCGCTTGCAATCCTCCATCAAATGGATTTTCACTGGCATTTTTAGCAACATTGGAAATAACCGATTCCACCATTTCAGAATCCTCAGAGACCGCCTCAATTACCCGACGTTCAATAACGCGAGTAATAGAATCCGTTACACGCTGGTCGGTTCCTATCGGTAAACGGACATAGGTAAATATAAAATTAGGATCACCTTGAGGAAAAAATACCACTGGAGGTTTCCGGATAGCCGTAAATACAATTGAAAAAATAAACAGGAATACTACCGAAGCAATCACCAAAACAGGACGCTTCTTTTGAAGACACCAATTCACCATCCGGTGATAAGCATTCTGAACCTTGGGCCAAAATTTTTCCTGGAATGAAAGGATAGTCTTCTCCAGAACAAAACGATGAAGGGCAAAAATGCCAAAGAGAAAGATGGTAAAGTTACCCATCCCGAACATTCCGGTAACATAAAACATGATCGCCAGAGCAGAGAATACCACCAAAGAGATTTTAAAACCTTTAGAAAACTTAGGCTTCCCTTTTGGATCATGGGGTTTCATAAAATCAACTGCAAAAACAGGATTGATCAAATAAGCCACAACTAATGAAGCCAAAAGCGCCACGATAAGGGTAATTGGAAGATACTTCATGAAATTTCCAGTTACGCCAGGCCAAAAAATCAATGGAACGAAGGGCGCCAAAACAACCATAGTACCGGAGAGAACCGGCATAAAAACTTCACCCGCTGCAATTTTGGCGGCTTTCTTAATTGGCATTTTGCCGTTATCAAAAATGCGGTGCGTGTTTTCAATAACTACAATGGCATCATCAACAACAATTCCCAAAGCCAACAAAAAAGAAAACAACGTCATGATGTTCAACGTGAAATCAAATCCTGGCATCACCAGGAAGGTGATGAAGCTGGAAATGGGTACCGATAAACCAACGAAAATGGCATTGGTAGCTCCCATAAAAAACATCAGGATAATCGTAACCAAGACGAATCCGATGATAATGGTGTTGATTAAATCATTGAGTGAAGTGCGCGTACCCTCCGACTGATCGGCCGTGATCGTTAATTTCATTCCCTGAGGAATTACCTCGCGACGAAATTCATCAACGATGGTATTGATTTGGTCAGATGCACTGATGAGATTCTCTCCACTGCGCTTAATAACATTCAGCGTGATGACGTTTTTTTCATCTAACCGGGCAAAACTTTCCTGCTCCTTATGCCCATCGACTACTTCAGCAATATCTTTCAGATAAACCATACCACCCCGGATGGACCGAACAATAATGTTTCCTATTTGCTCAGCAGAAGTAAACTCGCCATTAATACTTAAAGATCGCTTCATGGATCCTACCGAAAGCTGTCCACCGGATATGATGAGGTTTTCATACCGAACGGCATTTTCAATATCATCCAGGCTGATGCCGGCCTGGGCAATTTTGAAGAGATCAACATTAACCTGAATTTCCCTGTCGAGAGCACCCACAATATCAACCCGCCGGATCTCTTTTAAATTTTCAATACGATCCTGCATTTGCTCCGCATATTTTTTAATGGTGAACAAATCATAATCGCCAGAGATATTGATATTCATAATCGGAACCTCGGATATATCTATATCAATTACTTGTGGCTCCGTAATGAGGTCGTTTGGCAAACTATTCCGTGCCTTATCTACTGCATCTTTAACATCCTGCTTAGCTTTATCGACCTCTACATCCGTCTGAAATTCAATCAACACCGTCGAAATATCCTGAACCGAATTACTTGTTACTTTTTTTACTCCGGAAATGGATTTCATCTCCTTTTCAATCTGTTTCGAAATGAGATTTTCAATATCCGAGGGCGACGCACTATAAAAAGTGATCACGTTGATTTGCGGAAAAACGACCTCAGGAAACTGCTCTTTAGGCAATTTGATGTAGGTAAAAATTCCCGCCAGGGTTATGATGATCGTAGCAATATAGATGCTGACACGATTTTCAATAGCCCAGCTGGTGGGTTTGAATTCTTTATTGATATCCTCCATAATAATCAGACCTTCGAATTAAAAATTAACCAACTCACCATCATTCAACCCTTGATAGCCGACCGTAATGATCCGGTCTCCAGAACTTAATCCAGCAGTAACCTCAGAGCGTCCCGCATACGTTCCACCAATAGAAACCGTGCGTTTCCGGGCAACCCATTTTTCACCTTCCTGAACAGCTATGAAAATAATTTTCTCTCCATTTAAATTTTGAACCAGATTAACCGGAACACTTAAGGCCTCAGGAACTTTTTTAAATATGATTTTTACACGTGCCGACATACCCGGACGAGCTTCTACCTCAGCCGGTACCGGAACCTCGACTCCAAAGGATCTGGAAAGTGGATTGATGTTTTTTCCTGTAAACGAAACTTTTCCAGAAAAGGAGTTCCCAACTTCATTGAACTGGACATTAACTACATTACCAACCGCCACATGATTGATATACGCCTCAGAAATATTCGCGTTGACTTTAAGTTTTCGCGTATTTACAATTCGAGCTGCAGGCATCCCAGGAGAGGTGGTCTCTCCTACCTTTACCATTACATCGTCCACCGTTCCGGAAATTCCACTTCGAATACGACTCAATTCATCCTGCTCCTTTAACGTAGCCAGTCGACGCTCAAGACTTTCTTTATTGTTCTTGGCAGTTAAAAATTGAATCTCTGTTCCAATTTTCTGATCCCACAGACTTTTCTGTCTTTCGAAAACGGTGCGCGCCAGATCAAGTGATCCTTGCAATTCTTCGATAGCCTTTACAGTTATGGAATTATCAATTTGTGCCAAGACCTCCCCTGCTTTTACTACCTGACCCTCCCTCACAAATACCTGAACCACTACACCAGGCGACTTAGCCGACACAATAATATTTTCTTCGGCCTCAATTCCAGCCTGTGTTTCAACGAAGTATTCAAACAGACCTGGCTGAATAACCTCAGAAACAATCATTTTTGTTTTTGATGCAGACTCCGGACGGGAAGTCCGAATCTCTTTTTCCAATACTTTTATTTTATCAGTCAATTCAGCATGTTGCTTTTTGAGCTTTTCCAATTCGGCTTCTTTGCTCACCGGCCCGGAACAGGATAGGATTAAAAAAATTGAAAGAACCGATAACAAATAGGTTGAGCGCTTCATAATCGTTTATTGTTCAAGTGATTTTTGATTGAGTTTTCCATAGGCCTTGTCAAGATTTACTTTAGCCACCAAGGCATCGTACAAGGCATTATAATAATTAACCTGAGCCTCCTTTAATGAGGATTCAGCATCCATAACCTCCAGATTCGAACCAACACCCTGTTCGTATTTAATTTGTACAACACGAGCAATGTTTTGGGCCAGACTCATATTTTCTTTTTGGGAGGACATGGTCTTCAATGCATTTCGGTACGATATAATTGCCTGTTTCATTTCCAGATCAATTCCGGACCGTAAGGCATTCAAGCCCTTGTCGATCTTCATCAAATTGATCCGCTCTTGTTGTATTTTAAAGGTTCGCTGAAAGCCGGAGAATAACGGCAGATTCACACTGAGCCCGACCAATCCATAAGAATACCATTTATCAGGTCCAACACCCTCACTCTCATTCAAATTGGTGTTGGTACGGAAAAGACCAGCTACATCAGGAGATTGAGTGGAGTAACCCATGTTGGCAATGGCAACCACAGAGGGTAAGGCCATAGCATAATTGTTACGTAGATTCAATTGCTGCAACTTGCGGTTACCATTCAGCAACTGGTATTCCGGACGATCGTCGTAACTCCAATCGGCAGCGTACGCATTAAGATCAACGCTTGGATCTAAATCACTTAATTCACCAACCACTTTTAATTCCTGATCCATTGGCCAGTTCATTTGAAATTTGAGTAACTCAACACTCAGGTCTCCGAGATTGGTAAATTTTTCACGCTCATTTTTCAAATTATTATAGGCAACCTTCAGTCGATCTACATCAATCGATTCGGCAAACCCCTGTTTATTCAAGGCTATGGTGTTTTTAAGAAGAGTATCAATTCGGGCAATATTCTGATCAAAAAGATTGATGCGAACCCGATTAACGATTACCAAATAGTAGGCTTTAGTCACCTGTTCAATTACTTCACTCTTCTTTTGCTGCGTATTCTTAACGGACAGATCTTTAAAAGCACGTGAAGCCTGGAGACCAACAATGTAAGAGCCATTAAAAATAAGTTGGCTGATGTTTACGCCGGCGTCGCCACTACTTTTCAACTGAAAAAAGTTCTGCGCAGAAATCACATCCCCTTCATTCACTCCAGGGATAGACTGCCCTCCAAAGAAAAATGAATCTTCAGTGTAAGACGCAAAAAACCGCCTTAGCTGAGTGTTGTTGATGATGGAGACACTGCCATTCACCTGCGGCAGACCAAGTCCAGTGGTTTCCTTGACTTTTGCACTGGCAATTTGTTCATCAAGTTTGGAGATCTGAATTGGCGTGGCATTCGCAACAGCATAATCGATGCACTGCTGCAGATTCATGCCTGAACCTTGAGCCATAACTTTCAGGCTCAAACCAATTAAAAGGGCAAAAAGGATAAAACGTCTATTCATGACTTAGTAGCTGAAGTGAAAATATTTTGTCTGCTTTTATAAAGTTCTCTTCCTTGTTCTGTCAGAATTCCTTGTAGGAAGTGGTCAAACAATTGCGAATGAACCTTTTGAATGGAAAAAGTGGATCCGGGGAAAAGCTGATCGTTGAACGACATCTCGATCTCTTCCAATCGAAGTACCGACATAATGCTGGGATCAAGATCGGAACGGAAAAAACCTTCCCGAATTCCCCGCTCCAGCGTTTCAATTACATTTTGACGCGCAATTTTTGATTTGTATTCCGACCATTCATTCCAAACGGTTCGGTGGTATTTGTAAAGATCAAACAGAACGCTTGGGTTAATGGTGGCCAATTGTTGACGAACCAAATCGGTAAACAACAACAACTCTTCCAGAGCATCAGATGCCGAAGCTTTGATGTGCTCGGAATTTTTTAACCATTGGGTCTGATGCTGACGAAAAATCTCCCGAACCAACTCCTCTTTTTCCTGGTAATACTGGTAAATGGTCTTTTTGGAAATCCCCAATTGACGGGAAATGTCATCCATGCTGACACTTCTAAAGCCATATTTCATGAATAACTCATTGGCTGTCAGCAATATCCTTTGACGAACATCCTCCATTTCTAAAAATTTGCGCAAAACTAAGGAAACTATAAACGAAAAATAGTTTCCTAGGTTTCATAATGGATGAGAAATCGCATTTTGGGGACATTTTATATGCTTTTGGCAACTGAATTGAATGTTTAAACATTTTTTTAAATAAAGGACCCTTTAAAAAACAGGTCGACCACTAGTCCAAGCAGTAGCCCATATTTGGTCCAGTTAAAGGATATTGCGTAAAAATTTCTCTATGGCGAACCTCTACTTCCCACGCGTCGGAAAAATCAATTTTGAAGGATCTACAACTGATAACCCACTGGCATTCCGTTGGTACAATCCAGATCAGCTTGTTTTAGGCCAATCCATGAAAAATCATCTGCGGTTTGCTTGTGCTTACTGGCATAGCTTCTGCGGTACCGGTGCTGATCCATTTGGAGGGCCGACCCATCTTTTTCCCTGGGATAAAAAGTCTGATCCGGTTGATAAGGCGAAGGACAAAATGGATGCTGCATTTGAGTTCATGCAAAAAATGCAACTACCCTATTTCTGTTTTCATGACGTCGATGTAGTTGATTACGGTAATGACATAACTGAAAATGAACGCAGACTGAATACCATTACCGACCATGCCCTTGAACATATGAAGTCAAGTGGGGTCAAGCTTCTATGGGGAACCGCCAATTTGTTCAGTCACCGTAGGTACATGAACGGAGCATCAACCAATCCTGATTTTTCGGTTGTTACTCATGCAGGTGCACAGGTAAAAGCTGCACTTGAGGCCACCATCAAATTAAAGGGAGAAAATTATGTTTTCTGGGGCGGTCGCGAAGGATACATGTCCTTGCTCAATACAGATATGAAACGCGAAAAGGAACACCTCGCGCGTTTTCTGCACATGGCCAAAGACCACGCCAGACAAAATGGATTTACCGGTACCTTTTTTATCGAACCCAAACCATGTGAGCCATCTAAGCATCAATACGATTATGATGCAGAAACGGTAATCGGATTTTTACGTCAGTACGATTTGTTGAAAGATTTCAAATTGAACATTGAAGTCAATCACGCAACCCTGGCTGGTCATACTTTTACTCACGAATTGCAGGTGGCAGCCGACGCCGGTTTGCTTGGTTCCATTGATGCCAACAGGGGCGATTATCAAAACGGCTGGGATACCGATCAGTTTCCCAATAATATCAATGAACTTACTGAAGCCATGCTGATCATTCTGGACGCAGGTGGCTTTCAAGGTGGAGGAATTAATTTTGACGCCAAAATCCGGCGCAATTCAACCGATCAGGAGGATCTTTTTTATGCACACATTGGTGGCATGGATAGTTTTGCCAGGGCCTTACTCGTTGCTGAAAAAATTATTACACATGGAGCATATCATCAAATCCGTAAGACACGCTATGCTTCCTTCAACGAAGGCCCTGGAAAAGATTTTGAAAACGGAAGATTAAATCTCTCACAACTTCGGGACATAGCGATAAAAATTGGAGAGCCGGAAACACGAAGTGGCCAGCAAGAATTTTTAGAAAACCTTATCAACCGATTCATTTGATTTCCTGCCTTCTGATGAAACAGCCAACTGTCATGACTAAATTTCTCTTTTCTGCATTGAGCATTTTATTGCTGGTCGGCTGTTCGGAAACAACCAAACCGGAGCGTACAACAGGACTGGTAACCAGTTCGGCTATGGTCGTATCGGCGCATCCATTGGCCTCAGAAGTTGGAAAAAATATATTAAAAAAAGGTGGAAATGCCGTTGATGCAGCTATTGCCACCCAATTTGCCTTAGCCGTTGTTTACCCTGGAGCGGGTAATATTGGTGGAGGCGGTTTCATGGTTGCCCGTTTTGCAGATGGTCATGTTGATGCTTTGGATTACCGTGAAAAAGCACCAGTTGCTGCTTTTCCAGAGATGTATTTGGGTGAAACAGGCGAGCCCATTCCATTAAAAAGTCTACGCGGACACCACGCCTCCGGTGTTCCCGGCACCGTGGCCGGACTCGCTGAAGCGCATCATAAATACGGTAAACTTCCCTGGCATGAATTAGTCCAACCATCTATTGACCTTGCGCGCAAAGGATTTTTATTGACACAGGATGAGGCAGAAGGATTAAATGGTATTCAGGAGGATTTGAAAAAATACAATACGATGCTACCAGAACATCTTTTGGGCAACTGGAAAAAAGGTGATTCGATCAAGCATACTGATCTTGCAAACACTTTAGAAAGAATCAGAGATGCCGGAAGGGATGGATTTTATTCCGGCTCCATAGCCAAGTTACTGGTGGAAGAAATGAAGCGTGGCGGTGGACTTATCACCATGGAGGACCTTATCAATTACTCTGCAGTCTGGCGCAAACCATTAGAGTCCACCTACCGGGGTCACCGTGTTATCTCCATGCCTCCCCCATCCAGTGGTGGCATTTTACTTTTTCAGATGCTACATGCCGTTGAACCCTATCCAATTTCTAAATGGGGATTTAATTCGGACAAAACAGTACATCTGATGATTGAAGCGGAACGGAGAGCCTACGCCGATCGGGCCTATTGGCTGGGCGATCCGGATTATAAAGAGATTCCGGTTGCTGCACTAACTTCAATGGACTACATCAAAAACCGCATGGCTGATTTTGATGAAACAAAAGCAACATCCAGTTCGACCATTAAAGAAGGTCAACTTCCCTATGAATCAGAAGAAACTACTCACCTTTCGGTAGTAGATGCACAGGGTAATGCTGTTTCTGTTACCACCACGCTAAATGGAGGGTACGGCTCCAGAGTAGTGGTCGGTGGTGCTGGATTTCTGCTCAATAATGAAATGGATGACTTTAGTGTAAAGCCAGGCGCACCCAATCTTTATGGGGCTATCGGTGGCGAAGCCAATAAAATTGAACCTGGTAAGAGAATGCTATCATCCATGACACCGACAATTCTGGAAAAAGATGGAAAATTGGTGATGGTCGTTGGAACACCTGGTGGCACCACCATTATCACCTCAGTATTTCAAACCATTCTCAATGTGATAGATCACGGCATGACCATGCAGGAAGCAGTAACTGCCCCTCGCTTCCACAGTCAATGGGCACCTGACGTGGTTTTTACGGAGCCAAATGCGTTCAAACCAAACGATAGTCTTCAATTGGTAAAAAAAGGCCATCAATTCAAATCCCGTGGCCGTTATGGTGCTGTTGATGCCATACGCGTATTGAAGGATGGCAAACTTGAAGGTGGCGCCGATCCCCGTGGAGAGGATCAGGCAGACGGATATTGAAAGTAGGTTTCTTCGTTGAAGCCCTCTCCTACTTTCGTGGACAATTCTGTAACTTTACTACTTACCCTTTTATACCATGAAGAGGATAATTGTCTTCCTTTTTCTATTAACAGCTTGCTTTTTGAACGGCCATGCACAGGCCAAATACGACAAAGCATTTAAAAAAGTAGAGGATACCTATCAAACCGGCGATTACAAAGCGGCCAATGACCTTTTAGAAAAGTTCAAGTCAAAGACCGATAAAAAATTTGGAAAGGATAACCGCTACAGCATTCAAATTATGCTGACAAAAGCGAGGATATCCTTGGCCATGGGGATGACTAGTGAATTTGAAACCAACACCCTTCAGGCCATTCGCTATTCGGATGCAAGCAATACCGAAAACAGCCAACCACATGCACTCGTTCTGATTGAGGCGGGTGAATACTACAATCAGTTTGGAAGTTATTTAAAAAGCCGGGATTGGCTTGAAATGGCAACCCGGATTCTAAAGGCTTCAGGATCCTTAAATGATGACTTAAAAGCCAGAATTGACCTGAATTTGGCTGAGTGTATGACCGGGCAGGGGTATTACCGGGAAGCACTCAAATTATTGTACAGTGAGGCCACGTTCTTTACAGGACGTTTGCAGCGTCAGGAAGGATACATTGATGAACGAGGCCAGCCCAAGACCCGAAAATTGAATGAAGCAGAAGTACAAAAGCGCTTTGGCGATTACGCGCGCTGGGCTACTGCGATCGCGAACGCATATCGAAACAAAGGCGATTTAAAAAGCGCCGATTCGGCATTTGTATCAGCTGGCTCCTGGATTGCCCGAAACATGGGTATAAGCGCACCAGAATACGTGAGAAATCAGATCTTATTCTCCGACCTACTGGTTGAAAATGGGCTCGGCACCAACCAGGATTTCCCTAAGCATGCAGGCTATGAGCAGGCACTAAATAACATTCTTCAAGGAAAGAAAAATTCTCATTTATTGGCCGTGGAATCGTACCAACACTTGCTTCGCTATCTGCTTTTGCAGGGTAATTCAAGTAAGTACAAAAATGTTTTGGACCAGTATGAAAAGATACTAAACGATAATTTTCCAAAGTTGAGCTTGCATCAGGTTAAAAAGAAAACTATTGAATACGATGCACGGGTAGCAAAGGACAATTCTGCAAACTTATTTTCAGAGGCTATAGTTCTGATGGCCAATAGTGCAAATCTTCCGAGAAACCATAAAATTTCTTCAGATATCAATCTATTCTTGTTTGATTTAGCCCTTCGGCAAAGAAATTATCGTGGAGCGGAGACATACCTACAAAAAGCCATTGATATTCAGGAAGCAATCCTTGGAAAACATGCTCCGGAAACGCACCTGATGAGACTGAAAATGGCTAATTATCTTTTGGACTACACCAATAAACTCCCGGAAGCATTAAAAATTTATACCGTGAGTTACGATTCAGTGGTGAAGAATGAGATTGGCGCCTGGCAAAAAGATCATTTAGAAATCCTCAATCATCTTGGTAACCTTTACGAAATCAACGACCAATACAGTAAGGCTTCAGAAACAATGGAGCTTGCTGGTAAACTGGCCAGAAATAAATTTACCAACGACGATCCGGCCTATGGGGTTGAGCTAAACCTGATTGGAAGTTTACGGATTAAAATTGGCCAATACGAACAGGCTGAAAAGGATTTGAATCGTGCTTTTCAAATTCTTGATCCGTATCGCAAAGAGCCTCAATGGAAACCTGCGTACGTCAATAATCTTGAAATTCAGGCCAAGCTACTTGGTATGAAAGGCTTGTTTTCTGAGGCGGAGGACAACTTAACACGTGCAACAACCATCATTCGAAAGTCAAAAGATGAGGGACTGGATTTTGATGAGTTAGCTGCAGCACGGGATTTATCCGGATTGTATATCCAACTTGGAAAATACAGTCAAACCAATGAATTATTGGATAACCTCGTCGGCGAATATGAGCGACTTTTTGGATTATCAACAAGCCGTTTGATTGAGCCCTTGGTAAACAAGGCACAGCTTTTATTAGTCCGGGGTGATTATACGGATGCGGATAAAATTGCCCAACGTGCATACAAAATTGCCTTAGATGTTTACGGGGAAAAATCCACAAAATCTGCCATAGCTCAGAAATTCCTCTCAGAGCTTTACTTCACACTTGGTGATTACGAAAAAGCTGAACAATTCATCATGAAGGCTATGACCAGTCAGGAGGCTCAGTTTGGTAAGAGTCACTTGGAAGTAGCCAAATCCTTATCCATGCTCAGCCTGATTCGTAAAGAGCGGGGTGATGATCCCAAATCAATAATGAAAACCCTAGCCGAAGCACGCAGCATTATAGCCGAACGTCTGGGACCCGATACGCCACCTTATGCCGATGTGCTCAAGGACGTTGCCGTAATTTCAATTGCAATAAAGCAATTTCCACAGGCACTCGCCGTGCTATCGGAAGCAGAAAACATCTGGAGCAAAAAGACCGGCTCTAAAAACAACATTAAAGCAGCCAGTATTTACTCCCTAACTGGCGATGTCTATTACCATAGCCACCACTATGAACGTTCAGAGGAGTTTTACAATAAGGGAAAGGCTATCTACGAGGAAAATTTCAGCAAAAATCATCCAGAATATGTGAAGATTCTTTCCAAGCTGAGCAGGGTCTATTATATGACTAAAGACTTCAAGCGTTCCAAAAAGAATATTGAAGAAGCCTTACTGAATTACGAGACCTACATCAAACAGTTCTTTCCTGCACTCAGTGAACGGGAGAAGGCAAAGTACTGGAACACCATTCGTACAGACTTTGAGTTTTACAATACCCTTGCATTTAGCCAACTGGACGATTTTAAAGATTTGAGTGGAAGAGTCTTTAACAACCAGCTACTGACTAAGGCCTTATTGCTGAGCTCTTCGATTAAAATTCGTGAGCGAATTCAGAATAGCACCAATTCTGAACTTAAGAATGCCTACAACCTGTGGATTCAAAAGAAGGAGCTTTTAACCCAAGCATTAAGTATGAGTCCCACTCAATTGGCTGAGAATGAAATTGATCCTCAAATTCTTGGAGCTGAGGTGGAACGCCTGGAAAAAGAATTGAGCGAGAAATCTGAGCTTTTTGGACAAAATTTTGAAAATAAAAAAGTGACTTACGAAAATGTTCAAAGTGCTCTCAATAAAAATGAGGTAGCTCTGGAGATCCTGAGGTACAGACATTTCAATCACACCTTTACCGATTCAATTGTTTACATCGGATTGTATGTTATGGCCGACAAATCCAGACCGAAAGTCATCAAATTCGGAAACGGTAAAGACATGGAGGGAAGAAACTTCAAGTACTACCGAAACGCCATGCAGTTGCGCAACCAGGACAATTACTCCTATGCAGCATTCTGGCAGCCCGTGGAGCGAGAACTTGGCCCCTCTGTTTCTACTATTTATTTAAGTGCTGATGGAGTTTACAATCAGATTAACCTTGAAGCCATTCCACTTCCTGGTCGAGAGGACGCTTACATTCTTGATAAATTTAACATTGTTCTAGTCAACAATACTAAAGACCTATACATCAAAAAGCTAGTTGGCAAATCTATTGCCCAGGCAAACTCAGCCACGATGTTCGGCAATCCTCTTTTCTATGCTTCAAATGTAGACGATAAGAAAATTCCAGATTTACCCGGAACGGAGCGTGAAATCTATGAACTAAATACACTTTTGGTGAACAAGGGCTGGAAAACTTCTGAGTACACAGAGAATCTGGCAACAGAAGAAAAAGTTAAAGAATTGGACAATCCCAAAATTTTTCACATTGCCACGCATGGCTTCTATTCACCAGCCGTAGAACAAAAATTGGAAGAGGAAATGACAACCTCGCAAAATCAAATTGCTGAGAACCCATTACTTAAGTCAGGTTTATTATTAACAGGCGCTGGCGATATTCTGATGAAAACAAACTTCAATTACAATATCGAGAATGGAGTACTCACAGCCTATGAGGCCATGAACCTAAATCTGGATCGCACCGATCTGGTTGTACTCAGCGCCTGCGAAACGGGACTTGGGGAAGTCTCTCAAGGAGAAGGTGTTTATGGTTTGCAACGAGCCTTTCTGGTAGCCGGAGCCAAAATGCTCATCATGAGTATCTTTAAAGTTGACGATGATGCCACTCAGAAATTAATTCTTAACTTCTATGAACGCTGGCTTTCCTCAGGTAATATGAGGCGTAGTTTCGTTGAAGCAAAAAAAGATCTCAGAAAGGAATATCCAGACCCTATTTATTGGGGATCCTTTATGATGATTGGTCTAGAGTAATTCTACAGGAACTCAAGAGTTCCAAATCTGCCATGATTTTTCGGCCTGGAGATGAAGCATTTCCAGGCCATTTTTTACAAGACAACCACGCATCTCGGCTTTCTGAATGAATTGCGTCCGGGCAGGATTGTAAATTAAATCGTAGACCAGGTGTTGATCCGTCAGTTGCTCATAAGGAATGTCCGGAAACGAAGTTGTATTGGGGGACATTCCCAGTGGAGTAGTGTTGATGATCAGTTTAGTCGATTTCAGAATATTCGGATCAGATTTAAGTACATCGTATGTAAGCGGAGCTAACGAAGCGTCTCGCGAAACATTCTGATGTGGTATTTCCATTTTACCTAGTGCCATATGTACCGCCTTACTCGATCCACCTGTACCCAAAATCAAAGCCTTTTCTCCCTTTAGTTGATCAGACCAATGTTGTAAGGTTTCGAGAAAGGCTGAGCTGTCCGTATTATACCCCTTCAATTTACCATCCCGTATCCGTATAACATTTACGGCCCCAATGCTCTTGGCTTCACTGTCAATTTCATCTAGCAGAGGCAGCACCTGTTCCTTGTACGGAATCGTCACATTCAAACCACACAGCTCCGGATTTTCACTAAGTAATGACTTCAACAGTCCAATTTCAGCTATAGCATAAAGATCATACCGATAATCCCTTAACTCCTCCCTGAAAAATTTTTCATCAAAATAAGCTTTAGAGAAAGAGTGACTTACGGCCTTACCGATCAATCCAAATTTCTTTTCCATAAATTATCAGGCTTGGGTTTTAGTTCTCAAGAACGCGGCAAACTTCTCAATTCCAACGACTAAAAATATTCCAAATAGACAGAAAAGTATAGCCTGCAGTAATTGAGGCTCATTTCCGGTCAATTCTACGTAATTCCATGGCCATACACTACGGTCAAACGCGGGCACCTGCTGTCCATCATGATTGAGGCGCCATTCCGTTACCTGCTTCCACGGCCAAACCTTATTCAGGGATCCCAACATAAAACCTGCCAGCAGGGCCAGCGTTGCTGAGCGATACCCTGTTAGAAGCCAATTTAAAAAATGGGAAAAGGCGGTCAATCCAATCGCACAACCGGCCACAAAAACAAGAATTACAGGCAGGTTAAGTGAAATCAATGCGTCGATCATGTATTGGTATTTGCCAATCAACAGAAGTATAAAGGCTCCCGATATACCTGGCAAGATCATGGCACAGATGGCTAGTGCACCACAGAAAAAAATAAAGAGCAAGTGAGTGGGCGTCTCTGTTGGAGTCATTACGGTAATGACGTAAGCGATAATAATTCCAAGCACAAGTGATCCATAAACACCCAAGGTCCATTTCGGAATATCACGAAAGATCATTGGTGCTGAAACTAAAATTAATCCGAAGAAAAACGACCATACCTGAATTGGATAGGTCGAGAGCAGCCATGACATTAGACTAGCGAGTGAAATCAAACTCGTAGCGACGCCAGCTAAAACCGATAAAAGAAAATTGCCATTGAGGTCCTTCCAGAACTCACGTATTTTTCCGGATAGCAATTTTTTAAAAAGCTGAAGATTGATGGATCGGATGGAACCAATCAGCTCATCGTAGATTCCCGTAATAAACGCTATCGTTCCTCCAGATACTCCTGGAATTACGTCAGCAGTTCCCATGGCCAGACCTTTCAGGTACAGGACCAAAAAATCGTTAGGTTTTCGCACAAAAATCAGTCAGCGGTAAATGCAGGCGTACTATCGTCTTTCTTTCTGGTCAGTCCAAGAAAGTGAAGGAAGGTGTCACCTCTCAGCCCAAGACGGATAGTCTCGAGCGGAATAACCTCATGAGGAGCAATGTTACCAAGGTTCACATTAGCACCAAGAAGTTTTATAAACCAAACCTGCTGCGCCTTCTGAGGAGCTTCCCAAATGATTTTTTCAAAAGGAATTTTTGTCAGAATTTCTTGGACAAGACCTGAGCGAACCTCACCCGTTGATCGGAAAAGGCCAACATTTCCTCCTTCTCGCGCCTCGCCAATAACTTTCCAGGCGCCGGCATCAAGTTCCTTTTGCATGAGCTCAATCCATTTGTAGGGTGGTATAATTTTATCTGCATCTTTCGAACCCACCTCAGATAAAACCGTCACATGCTTTGAGAGTTTCGCGATGTATTCGCACTTCAAGTCATGATCCAGATCAATCGATCCATCCGAAACCTCAGCATGAGTTAGTTTATACTTTTCCAATACACGCAGGTAATCTTCAAACTGATTCCTGATGATGAAGGCTTCAAAAAGGGTTCCGCCGAAGTAACAAGGAATATTGGCTTCCTGGAAAACTTTAATTTTTTCAGATAAGTTGGGTGTAACGTAGGAAGTGGCCCAACCCAATTTTACAATATCGACATGATCGGAGCACATACTGAGAAAGTCCTCGGTCTCACGTATGCTCATGCCCTTGTCCATGGACATGGTGTACCCCGTTTGACGAGGCTTTGTCGTTCTTTCGGGGAGATTATTCAAGTTGTAGTTCATAGAAAAAGACAAATTTACTGTACTGATCCGGTATCTTTAAATTGAGAGATAAGTCGAAGTAAGGTACGCTGCATTTCTACTTTTGGAAAGTATTCCAACATCACCTCATGCGCGTCGTAATCAAGCAGAAGTGCTTGCTCAAGAAAACCAAATGCGTCAGTCATTCGGCCTTCCAGCATCAGATTGGCGGCTATACGGTACATCAGTACAGCATCTTCAGGACGCTCCGCGAGTCCATCGGATAAAATGGAGGCCGCCCTTCCAAATTCGCCCTGCTCCTGGTAGATGTAAGCCCAATCCACCCAAATTTCGCGGTCGGAAGGGTCCAGTTGGCTTGCCTCTTCATAGGCACCAATTGCCGAAACCACATTACCAACTTTAAAATCCATGCGGGCCACAGCCTTCCAGTATTCTGGATTGTTAAAATCAATTTTGACTGCTTTGTTAAAAAAATGCAAAGCCTGAGGCCATTGCTCTTTTTTTTCAAGACACATACCTGCCCCAAACCAAGCTTCATCATAGGTAGGATCAAGCTTTGTAGCCTTTTGAAAATATTTCAAACCCAGATCGAACTGACCAAGGCTTTCATAAACCATCCCAAAACTGCAGTAAACCTCCGGACTTGGTCCTTCCTGATCCAAAGTTTGTTTGAAACACCCCAGAGCACGCTCGGGAAGTCCAGCACTCATACAAGCATTGCCCATATTAAAATTAGCAGAGGCAAAATTTTCATCGATTGCTAATGCATATTCATAGGCATCTATAGCTTCATCGAATTTTTCCAGCTTATTGTAGATTATTCCAAGATTGTACCAGGCTGCAGCAGAATATGGGTCTTCATCAATAAACTTTTGGTAATAGGAAAGACTGCTCTCCAATTGACCTACCTGATCCAAGCAATAAGCCAACTCATAAAGTGCACCTTCGTGACTCAGATTGACATCAATAGATTTTTTAAAATGAATAATGGCCTCCTGATAATTTTCCTCGGCCTGATAAACCAACCCAAGATTAAAGTGAATTTCATCGATCAATTCCTCTGCCGTCTTCAGAGCTTCGTTATAGAGATCTTTTGCCTCAACAAATTTCTTTTGCATGGAATAAACGGAACCAAGATTGAGCATGGCATCCATATCATAGGGATTGACCAGCCGCATATGGTTTAGCAATTCTTCCGCTTCCTGAAACCGCTCCAGATTGGAAAAGATCTGAGCCTTAAGCGTAACCAACTCAGAGGAAAATGGATACTGCTCGATAGCCATTTCTACAGCTTTGAGTGCTTTGGCGTTCTTATTTATTGCCAGATAATGTTCGATGATATGCTCAAACGCCTCCAAATCAAAAAAGTCGGACGTTTTTTTTCTGAGAACGGACTCAAACCGTTTGATTAATTCCTCTTCCTCTTCCCTTTTCCTAAAACGCTTTGGCATTAGCTATCCTGTTAGTGAGTTCCGTAAGCGGAGATTCCTGCCATTACACAGTAAAAATGCACCAACATTTTGGGTTTAACAACTTTTAATTTCGGCTAAAAAACGCTAAAATCTCAGCTTATACAGGCTATTTTAAGCCAGAACAGGCCCAGTCCAAGGTTGATTCAGGAGAACTGAATTGGAAAGCAAGGTGTTTGATGACCTTAGCGCTACTGTAACTATTCCCGGACGTAGCCATCCGCACGGCTTGAGGTGTTACGGTGGGTGATTTACGGACCAGTTTCATGATTATTCCATAAATCCATAAAGCGCCAATTGCCACACGGGTTGGAACCATCCAATATCTGGTGCGGCCACCCAACCGCTTTGAAATTTCGGTAAACAAGTCTGACCAGGGCATGCTAAACCCATTAAGAATGAACCGCTCTCCTGAAGACGGAAAATTTATAAGATGAACAATCACTCTGGAGACATCCCTGGCATCCACTACATTAGCAGATCCGTCGAGCGCGATTGGCCAACCCTTGCGAATAAACTGAAGGATCATTCCAGAAGTTCTATTAGCATCTCCAGGGCCCAGAATAACGGAAGGATTAACAATAGATACTTCAAGCCCCTCCGATTGGCCACGAAAAACTTCCAACTCTGAGAGGTATTTTGTGTATCCATAGCCGGCACTTGCGCCATTCCACCCTGCACGTTCATCAAGAAGTTGATTTTGATTTGATCCCCCTAATGCAGCTACCGAGCTAATGTGAATCAATCGTTTGACACCAAAAGTCAAGCAGGCATTTACCACATTTCGTGTACCCAACACATTTACCTGGTACATCCGGTGATTATCATCCGGCTTTACGGAAACCAGTGCGGCCGCATGTATAACTACCTCTGCCCCGGGCATAACATCCGATAAGGACATAAAGTCCTCGATGTCACCAACACAATATCGTAGCCCCGGAATTTGCTGATCATTTTCAGGAATCCGGCGACATAAAGCAGTTACCTCATAATCCGTTTTTCCTAGCTCCATCAACAGATGCCGTCCAAGAAAGCCAGTAGCCCCGGTTATTAAAACCTTTTTCACAGCGTATAGTTCAGAAGATTAGAGGAGAGAGCTTTTCGAAAATAACGGTCTGAGTTAAGTTCTGAAAATAGCTGCGCATGATGTACGTGGTGGCAATCTGAACCAATAAAATCGATTAATTTGAGTTCGACCATATCCCGAACCATTTTTTTTGTAGCTGGAGAATAATGGCCAAGGAAGGACAGCATATTCACCTGGAGATAGACGCCTTTATCCCGAAGCTCTTCAAGTCTTTTAAAATTACCGATCAGGTAGGCATATCGTTCTGGATGCGCCAATACCAACCGATATCCATTCAGTCCAGCTTTAAAAATAAATTCATCTAGGTCAAGCGGTTCAGATAGCATCGTTGTTTCAAACAACAGAAAATTCTCACCAAAAGTTAGAGCACTGCGTTCATCAACAGTCTTAAAAAGATGCTCATCAAGGTAATACTCAGCAGCAAAGGAGATATCAAATTGTTCCTGCTGTGCACTCAAGTATTCCTGCAAAATCTGAAATCCATTCTTCAAAGTTTGAGGATCATTCCGGTAATATTCGTAGAAAATATGAGGAGTGGTAATCCATTTTTTCATTCCTAAATCCCGAAGTGAACGAAGAATAGCCAATGCATCTTCAGGTGACTTGGCACCATCATCCACTCCCGGAATCAGATGAGAATGAACATCCACTGGCCAATCGGCCATCCGTTCAATTTTTTTTCTCCTGAAAAAGTGGAACATGCTTATTATATCAGGGCGTGATAATTCCTTGTTCAATCAATTCGGAGAGCGTCGGTAAAACTGCATCTTTAGAAGAGATTAAAGGTTCGGTAACCCCCCAATTAATTTTTAAAGAAGGGTCTTTCCATAATAACCCTCCCTCTGAACCAGGCTGATATTCGGTAGAACATTTGTACTGGAAAAGGGAGTCTTCCAGCGCATGAAATCCATGCGCAAAACCCTCAGGAACGAATAACATGTTTTTTCGTTCCGCGCTGAGGATAACTTCGAAAGATTTACCAAAAGTTGGCGAGTTTTTACGAAGATCGACAACAACGTCTCTCACTGAACCGTGCAGTACCCAAACTAATTTTGCCTGTGCGTAAGGGGGTTTTTGGAAGTGCAGTCCGCGAAGAACATCTTTTTTGGAAAACGAAACATTATCCTGAAGAAAATCGGTATCGACTCCAACTTGCCTAAGTGAGGAGCGCTTGAACGATTCCATGAACCATCCACGATCATCTGGAAATACGGAAGGATGAATTTCAATAAGGCCCTGAATACCAGTTTGAACAACCTTGAGCATGATATTAATTAGCTGTGCAATATTAACCCCGTTTTACGGAATAATTTAGTGCCCAAGATCTTCTTCCGCAGGTCAGCTGATAAAATTATCCACTACATGAGCGCTGTAACGTTTAATTTTACCTAAAAATTTGATGGAAGCAGGTCAACCTCAAAATAAACTTGCCATTCTGGTAGCTGTGGCCGATTCACGAATGCCTCAGGAAGAGATTCAAGAGCACCTAGACGAACTCTCCTTTTTGGGTGAAACGGCAGGACTAACAACCATGGGTACATTTATCCAAAGGTTGGACCACCCGGATTCCCGTACCTACGTTGGAAAGGGTAAGTTGGATGAGATCCAAAAGTATGTTTTTAGTCACAACATCTCCACGATTCTCTTCGATGACGACTTATCGGCTTCACAGCTCCGCAACCTTGAAAAATACATGAATCCTCCTGAACGGGAAGATCATAAGGTTAGGATTTACGACAGAAGTTTACTGATTCTCGACATATTCGTTATGCGTGCCCAAACCGCACAAGCACGGGCACAAGTTCAATTGGCAATGAACCAATATCTCCTTCCTCGACTTACACGAATGTGGACGCACTTGGAACGTCAACGAGGAGGTACCGGTACGCGTGGTGGCGCCGGTGAAAAAGAAATTGAAACAGACAGAAGGGTCATTAAAAAACAAATAGCTGACCTAAAAGACGAACTTCAAAAAATCGATAAGCAACGACAAACACAGCGAAAAGGCCGTGATCGGATGGTTCGAGTGGCTCTTGTTGGTTATACAAACGTCGGTAAATCTACGCTGATGAATTTATTATCGAAGTCGGACGTTAAGGCTGAGAATAAATTGTTTGCAACCGTTGATGCTACCGTACGTAAAGTTGTTCTGGATCAAATACCTTTCCTGTTATCCGATACAGTTGGCTTCATCCGAAAGCTTCCGCATCATTTGATTGAGTCGTTCAAATCTACTCTTGACGAGGTTCGGGAGTCGGATCTCCTGATTCATGTGGCCGATATCTCCCATCCCTTCCATGAAAAACATATTGAAGTGGTCAACCGAACATTGGCAGAGATTGGGGCTGGCGATATTCCAGTCATTTTAGTTTTAAACAAAACGGACCGGTTGGATGGGGATTCTGCAGGATTGGATGAACGAGCTGGTTATTATAGCCAGTTTAAACCCAAGCAAGTAATATTCATTTCAGCGGCAACAGGTTTTCACATTCCTCAGCTTAAGCGGATGCTTTTTGAAGAGGTCAAAGAAAAATTTATGAAGATCTATCCCAACTATACCTTGCCTCAGTATTCTGGCTATGGCGAATTTTGATCTCAATAAATTTTAACGGAGGAGAGTGCTACACATTCCTTTGAATCTTGAATGGTAATTCTAAGTTGATCGGTAAGAACGGGATCTATCTTTAGTATCCGTTTGTACCCAATGGTGGTACCGGCTGCTAGTTGGGTCCAGGCGCCATCCACCAGACCCTCTATGGTAAACGACCTAACGCGTTGTCCGAGCCAGATGGGCTCCTGAAGAACCACATACTTAACAGTCTGGGGCTCTTCCCACTTAACTAAAAGCTCGCCGGAGGTCACCTGATCCGCTGTCGCCCAAAAAGTTTCTTTTTTCGAATCAACCAAACCTGCAGGCATATAAATACCACCTCTGCTCTCACCAGATAGCGTTGCTTTAGGGGCAAGATCAGCAGCAAAAGCCTCATCCAGCTTTTTTCGGAATCCTTGGAGCGCGGCAACATCCTGTTTATGGATTCGTCCATGGCGATCTGGAGGAACGTTAAGAAGCAACGTTGATCCCCGACCAACTGAAGAAAGATAAATATCAAAAAGCCGATCTGGAGATTTAACTAACGAATCCTGAGCGGCATGGTAAAACCAACCTGGCCGGATGGAGACATCTGTTTCAGCCGGAATCCACTGAGATCCTGCTTCACTACCGGTGTTTAAGAGCATTTCAATTCCAGGTTTTCCAGCAAAAAGCGTATCAGGATTTATGGTATTCCAATTTGTTTCACCCGCAACACCACGTTCATTTCCAACCCATCGCACGCCAGGTCCCGCATCGCTAAAGAAAATTATTTCCGGATTAAAGGATCGAACCAAGTCCAAAGTTTTAGGCCACTCGTAATAAACAGAACCATTGATCCGACGCATTTCCCGAGCACCTCCATAATAGCCATCTCCTCCATTCGCACCGTCAAACCACATTTCGAAAACGGGTCCATAGGAATTGAAAAGTTCAGTCAATTGATTTCTGTAATACTCAACATAGGCAGGTCTACCATATTCTGCATGGTTGCGATCCCACGGCGACAGGTATATACCAAAATTCAAACCATATTTTTTACAGGCCTCTGACACCGCCTTTACAACGTCTGTTTTTACAGGACTATTTTTTACCGAGTGTTCAGAATATTTGGTTGGCCACAGACAAAATCCATCGTGATGTTTGGCGGTAAGAATAACCGACTTAAACCCTGCATCTTTAAATGTCCGGACCCATTGATCAGGATCCAAGGAATCAGGAGCGAACAGTTGCGGGGATTCGTCGCCATAACCCCATTCTTTATCGGTGAAGGTGTTGATTGAAAAGTGTACGAAAGCATTCATCTCCATCTCATGCCAGACCAATTGCTCGGGCCTTGGAACAACGGAAAGAGGACGAACTGGCTCAATGGAACAACCAACCAGAAAGAATGCCACTACTGGTAAAATCAGAAATTTCATGTACCGAAAAATTGTTTCAGAAAGATAAAGGAAAACCAAAGTCGTTCACCCATTAAACGGGGTTTAACTTATTGAAAACGGGCACTTTTAAAGGTTTTTAACCTAAATTTGCCCATGCCCATAAAAGAGGAAGGTTATTGGAAGAATCTTTCGACGACCCTGTCCAGCGTTCTGGACGGCCTTCGCTTAACCGGTCGTCACATGGTCAAAGCCCTCTACTCCAACAAATCCACTGAACGTCTCGACATAACCAACCCATCCTATTTCAATAATCAGGAAGGATTGACAACCCTGAGGTATCCACACGAGCAGATGCCGGTTCCTGAAAATGGTCGCTACAAACTACATAATGAAATTGAGGATTGTATCGTATGCGACAAATGTGTCAAGGTCTGTCCAGTGAATTGCATTACCATTGATGCCATTCGATCCCCGGAAGAATTTGGCAAAACATCGGATGGCACCGCCAAGCGGATCCATGCAGCCAAGTTTGATATCGATATGGCTAAGTGCTGTTTTTGTGGTCTCTGCACGACGGTTTGCCCGACTGAATGTCTAACAATGACTCCTGATTACGCCTACAGTACGTTTGATATTCGGGAGCATAATTTTGAGTTTGGGCAGATGACCGAAAAGGAAATTGAAATGCGCAAAAAAGAATGGGAAGTTTATCTGCATGAAAAGGAGAAGGAGAAAGAGAAAAAAGAATCTGGAACTCCCGCAGCACCAACAGCACCAAAACCGGTTTTTCGACCGGTTATGAAACCCATCATCCCAAAATCAACAGATCAAACTGGAAATGTCTGAAGGATTTTTATTTACCTGTGAGGCAGCTACCCTTCTTTGCGCTGTAGGTATTCTCTTCAGTCGATCGATTTTTACCAGTACGATGCTTTTTCTATCCAGTTGTTTGGGAATCGCAGGTATTTTTTATTCACTTGATGCTACCTATCTCTTCGTCGCGCAGATAGCTGTATATGGAGGAGGAATTGTAGTTCTTTTTCTTTTTGCCATCATGATCGCAGGGCAAAAAGAACAAACTAGCACTAGAGAGTGGTCCTTAACAGGTCTTTTGCCACCAGCGTTACTCTTTTACTTATTGATCAGTCGGATTGATTTTTCAACTACAAGCCAAAAGGACACCATCGCCTACACTGCCGAGGAGACTGGTAAAATTATTTTTTCTTCCTATTTGTTTCCTTTTGAGTTAAGTGGCATCCTGCTTTTGATTGCCCTTCTTGGAGCAATTCTCATTTCTATTCAAAAACCAGAAAGTCATGAGAATTGAATCAACCCTTCTGATTTTCAGCTCACTGTTATTTTGCATAGGGTTAGCCTTGTTGCTGAATAGAAAAAACCTTGTCCACCTGCTTATTGGCATCGAGCTGATGCTCAACAGCGCAAATGTGAACCTAGTTTACTTCTCCAAAATTCACGGCGAAGATGGTGTACTGTTAGTAGTCTTTTTGTTACTCATTGCCGTATGTGAAGCTGCAGTAGGCCTGGCGATTTTTTTGAGAGCCTATCGCTTTTTCCAGAGCTCCTCCGCAACGATGATGAAAAATATAAGGGAATCATGAAATTGATTACCTTCATTCCATCGGTCTTCCTGTTGGTGCCGATCTTTTCTTTTTTGGCGAAACGGTACATCCCCGTACTAGCTGCAGTCACTTTTGCGGCCTCGTTTATTTTATCTGTAGTATGTTGGATGCGTATTGACCAAAATCCTGAAACCATTTCCTTTACCTGGTTTCGAACCTCAGATACTAATTTTTACATTTCATTTACGGCCGACTCATCCTCTTTACCAACTGTTTCCTTTGTTACGTTCATTGGTTTTTTGGTGGCCAGTTACTCAGTATCCTATTTTAAAAACTCCATCCAGAAGACAGGACTTTTCACTACGCTAGCGTTGTTCATGGCTTCCATGACTGGCCTTATATTATCGAGTAATCTGCTTTTTAGTTTTGTTTGTTGGGAGTTAGTAGGTTTTTGCTCCTATCTACTCATTGGATTTTACCGAGATGAGGAAAAAGCAGGAAAGGCTGCAACCAAAGCCTTGTTAATCAATAAGGTTGGTGATATAGGATTTTTGATAGCACTCCTGGGAGTATGGGCGAGCCAGGGGAGTTTTGATCTGACCGAGCTGGCCCAATCCAGCCTACCCAACGAAGGAACGTTTCAGTACCTGATTGGATTTGGTTTGATGACTGCAATTTTTGCCAAATCAGCTCAATTCCCCTTTCATACGTGGCTTCCAGATGCTATGGCAGGACCAACTCCTGTTTCTGCCTTAATTCATTCTGCCACCATGGTTGCATCAGGTATATGGCTGCTATCACGGGTCCATTTTCTTATGCCTGTTGAGGTTATGTGGTTCGCCGGATTTTGTGGAATGATCACTGCCGTCCTTGGAGCATGGAACGCGCTTTTCCAAAATAAAATTAAATACCTGTTGGCATGGTCAACTGTGTCGCAACTTGGACTAATGATGATGGCAGCCGGCTGGGCAAGCACTGATAGCGCGGTAATGCACCTGATAACACACGGCTTTTTTAAAGCAGGATTATTTTTAGCAGCTGGTTACCTCCTATTACAACTGATTGATAATCCCGAAGATGAATTAACGTCTATCGGCTCTATTCAACAAGGTGATCGGCTTGTGGCAGTCGCGTTGGTCATTTTTACGTTTAGTCTTGCCGGGCTGCCACTCACAGCAGCCTTTCTATCTAAGGAAGCCATTGCCGCAGAACTTTCAGGTTTAGAGCGCATATCATTTTTCCTCATCAGTGGATTAACCATTTTTTATTCGGTCCGGTTAATCTGGAAAATCAGGCCATTCCTTTTAGGTTCGAGAGCAACGATTGTAAATCAATTTACCTGGCCGATCCTCACGCTGGCATTGGCCTGCGGTTGGTGGATTTGGTCCTTAGATCCAATTGGATATACGCGTTATTTCGCAAATGGTGCACAAGAAGTACACCTCAATCTGATTATCGTGGCCAGCCTATTTACCCTTAGTGTGGCCTACATTTCCTACCTGGGTTTTAAGTACAATTGGATTACATTTTTGGGTAAAAAAGAATGGATAGTCAACATTGATCCTCTGCTTCATTTAGCCATTGTGGCACCAATGGTAAAATGTTCCATCATAACCGGTAAGATAGATCGGTTAATTGTTGACCGACTCTTACATGGGTTAGCGTATGGTAAAGTAGCCCTCGCGCATGTATTAGCAACTTTTGATCGCTACGTGGTAGATGGTTTGGCCGAGCTGATGGCTACGACTTTTGGTTGGCTTGGACAACTAATCCGAAAAGCAACCAGTGGCACCATTCAATCTTACCTCTGGTGGAGCTTAATCGCCCTTCTAATTTTAGTAATTTGGCAATAGTTTCCTCATGCAAGAACATTTCCTTTCCCTTCTTATTTTCCTTCCGCTTGCGGGGGCCTTGCTTATGTTGTTTTGGCCATCGCAGGATCCTCTTCATTTTCGACGATATGCGATTGGAGTGGCTGCTTTACAGTTTATCTTAGTTACGTGGGTTAGTCTTTTTAGTCAATTTTCAGAAGAAAAGGCTACTTGGTTTGTGGTGGCCGGTGCAAACCAAGAATACTTTTCTGCAGGTTACCATGTTGCACTTGATGGCCTGAGCTTTCCTTTATTTTGGCTTACATCCCTTGTGGTATTGATTGCACTGGTAGCCTCTGGAAAAATTAAAACTCAGGTCAAGGGATATTACTCCCTAATGTTGGTACTGCATACAGCCGTTTCTGGAACATTTGCCGCGGTTGACTTTTTACTCTTTTATGTTTTCTTCGAATTCATGTTAATCCCCATGTATTTTCTGATTGGCATCTGGGGAAGTGAGAGACGGGAGTATGCGGCCCTGAAGTTTTTCATCTATACGCTGGCCGGATCCTTATTCATATTAGTGGCCATGATCCTGTTGTACATTTCCGTGCGTCAACCAGGTACAGACGACGGAATGTTGGTGCACACTTTCGATTTGGAATGGTTAACAGGACTACAAGGATTAATTCCTGGGTCTATCCTGGATCCTTCTTCTAACATTGTTTTCTGGGGATTACCAGCTACCTCATGGGTTTTCCTTCTGCTGCTTACAGGATTTGCCATTAAAGTACCGATCGTACCTTTTCATACTTGGCTACCGGATGCCCACGTAGAATCCCCTACTCCAGTATCGGTTATCCTGGCTGCGCTGTTATTAAAAACAGGCACCTATGGCATTATTCGTTTTGCTTGTCTGATCCTACCTAATGCCTTTATCGAATTTACAAGCCTACTTTCTTTTTTCGCGGTTCTTTCCATTTTGTATGGAGCGATGAATGCCCTGGCCTCCAAAGACCTCAAGAAAATGATTGCCTATTCATCCATTTCCCACATGGGCTTCGTGATTCTGGGGATCGCGGCAACGACATCAATGGCTATGCAAGGAGCTATTTTTCAAATGGTAAGTCATGGCCTAATTTCTGCGATGCTCTTTTTATTAGTAGGCTCTTTACAAGAGCGAACAAATGACCGGACCATTGCTAATTATTCTGGATTGTTTTCAAAAATGCCTCTTTACTCGAGCATGGTGCTCATTGGATTTTTTGCCGGCATGGGAATTCCAGGGTTTTCATCATTTATTGGTGAGGTCTTGGTTTTACTAGGATCTTTCAATAGCAGCCCAATACCAGGTTGGCTACCAATGACAGCTACCGTTGGCATTCTGCTATCGGCAGGATATTTTTCCTGGACCATTCAACGAATGTTTTTTGGTCCTTTTCAATCGAAGATAGAGGGTCAGTTCCATGACCTTACAAATTTGGAGCGATTACAATTTTTGTTTCTGAGCATTTTAATCATCCTGCTTGGCATTTATCCTGCACCGCTTTTGGATGTAATTTCCGAGTTCTCCGAAAACTGGCCTAAACATTTTATGGGTTCGGCATTTAATTAAATCGAACCACGTAAACCGGGAATGTTAACTACTGACTTAAACCATATCCTACCTGAACTCGCACTTACACTAGGTGCGCTAATTGTCCTTGTGGCCGGGTTGTTGAAACCAGACAACACCAATAGCCTAAAATGGTTGACTATTGTTACTCAGGTTGGAACTGCTTTTTTATGCTTTACGTCAACCACAGTGGCTGCGGAGGCGTTTTCCGGTCAGCTCAGCATTAGTTCAGAAACTCAAGTGACACGGTTATTGATTGCCCTGACAGGACTTTTGGTTACCCTAGCCACATCCAACGGTAGAATTATAAAGAATCGAGTAGAGTATTTTCTATTGGTTATTGGACTTCAACTTGGCGCTCAAATTACAGTAATGGCCAACCACGCAGTAACCATTCTATTAGCCATTGAGTTAATGTCACTCAGTTCTTATGCATTAGCAGGTTATCTTTTTAATTCTCGATCCAGCGAAGCTGGAATGAAATACTTTGTTATGGGTAGTACAGCCACGGCGCTCATGGCATTTGGGTTTTCCTGGATCTATGGATCCACCGGAGAATTAGACTGGTCAACACTCGGTAACTATTTAGCCGATTCACCTAAAGTTTCCGATATAGGATCCATCGGATTTTATCTGGTGGCTGCAGGCTTGTTATTCAAATTATCAGCTGCACCCATGCATTTATGGGCTCCCGATGTTTATGAAAGCACACCCTTTTCGGTTATCAATTTATTTTCGACACTACCCAAAATTGCCGCTGTTATTTTAATGAGTCGATTGGTTACAGCTGAACTTTTTAGCAGTCCTTTTTGGATAACATTCGTTGTTGCGGTAGCCTCCATGTCATTAATTCTTGGTCACTTACCTGCACTTTGGCAAACAAATGCCCGCAGACTTTTGGGTTATTCCTCCATTGCGCAGGGTGGATTTTTATTGGCAGCATTGTCTATTGCACCCGGACAACAAATTGTTGTGCTCCTTTTCTATCTTCTTTCCATGGCCATGGCCATAACCTTGGTCATTATCTGTTTGGATTGGTTTGAAACAAACTACAATACCAGCTCTTTTGATTCTTTTGCCGGACTGGGAAGGGTTGCCATTTGGCCCTCAGCAGGGCTGACTATAGGTCTTCTTTCTTTAACTGGATTACCTCCTTTTGCAGGTTTTTCAGCCAAACTTTTATTGTTTTCTTCGATCTGGTCGTCGCATCCAAATGGTCCAGCAGGGATTACCTTTTTGATATTTTTGTCGGTATTCATGACGGTTGTAGCCTTATTCTTTTACATCAAAATTCCATTTCAACTATACCTCAAACACAACTACGAAAAATCAACCAAAGTCGATTTAGATCCGTACACCTTGCTATTGATTTCATTCCTATCAGCCATGCTAATCGCACTTTTCTTGTATCCACAGGCCATTGAGTTTTTGATGGTGAATGCTCATTAAATCGTTTTGCCAGGGTTCACATTTTTTATATGCCGGGATTCAGATTTTCAGAGTAAATTTGCTTTCCTTTTAGCCCAAGGACCGGATGACAGACCAGATCCTACACGAATGCGGAGTTGCCCTGGTTAGGCTTCGTAAACCCCTGTCCTATTACATCGAAAAATACGGTCCTTCTTACGGGATGAACAAAATGTACATCCTGATGGAAAAACAACACAACCGCGGTCAGGATGGTGCTGGAATAGCAAATATTAAGATTGATGTAGATCCAGGCTTTCGCTACATCAGCCGATACCGCTCCATAAAATCTCAACCCGTAGCCCACCTCTTTAGAAAAATTGGCAAAAAGTACCACAAAGCACAGGAGGCAGGTAAAGACTTATACCACAACGAAAAATGGCTTAAAGAAAATGTCGCCTTTACCGGCGAGCTTTGGCTTGGTCACCTTCGCTATGGCACCCATGGCCAGAATAGCATGGAGAGTGTTCATCCTTTCCTGCGACAAAACAATTGGCGCAGTCGAAATTTGGTCATGGCAGGAAACTTCAACATGACCAATGTGGATGAGCTTTTTAATATTCTCATCAACTTAGGTCAGCATCCAAAAGAAAAGGTTGATACGGTTACAGTAATGGAAAAGATCGGGCATTTCCTCGACGAGGAGGTACAGGGTCTATTTCAGCATTACAAAAATCAATTCAGTAATAAAGAAATATCCGATATCATTGAAAATGAGTTGGATCTACAGCGTGTATTGCAACGGGCCTGTAAAGATTTTGATGGAGGTTATACCATGGCCGGTATGACAGGTTCGGGTTCAGCATTTGTCGTTCGTGATCCCAATGGCATTCGTCCAGCATACTTCTATGCAGATGATGAAGTGGTGGTGGTAGCATCTGAAAAACCAGCCATCAAGACAGCCTTTAATATTGAATACGAGCAAATTCGGGAGATTCAGCCAGGACACGCCTTAATCATCAATAAAAATGGTGATTACGCTGAACGGCAGATTATTGCTCCTAAGGAAAAGAAATCGTGCAGTTTTGAGCGGATTTATTTTTCAAGAGGAAACGATCCGGATATCTACAAGGAACGTCGTCGTTTAGGTAACCTTCTCGTACCTCAGGTACTCAAGGCCATTAATTTTGACCTAAAAAACACTGTATTTTCTTATATCCCAAATACCGCAGAAACAGCTTTTTACGGGCTTATGGCCGGTGTTGAGGATTACCTGCAGAAAAAGCAAAAAGAACACATTCTCGAAGGGAAGCCTACCATTGAACCCCTTGAGGACCTGATTACTTTCCGCCCACGGGTGGAAAAAATTGTAATCAAGGACGCCAAACTTCGAACATTTATAACCGATGATGCACACCGGGATGAAATGGTTGCACATGTTTACGACACCACCTACGAGGTCATTCGTAAAGGAACCGATACACTTGTCGTCATCGACGATTCAATTGTAAGGGGAACAACGCTTGAAAAAAGCATCCTAAAAATGCTTGATCGTCTGGGTCCTAAGAAAATAGTGGTGGTCTCTTCTGCTCCGCAAATACGTTATCCGGATTGTTATGGTATTGATATGAGTCGTCTCAAAGACTTTGTAGCTTTCCGGGCGATGATTGAATTGGTCAAAGAAACTGGAAAAGAAGACCTCTTATCTGCCGTGTACGATCGTTGTATCCGAAGTAAAGATGACCTGAATCAACCCAATCATGTGCAGACCTTATACAATCTGTTCACCGATGAGCAGATTTCAAAAAAGATCAGTGAAATAGTTCGTCCTAAGGGAATGAATGCAGAGATTGAAGTGGTATTCCAAACTGTTGATAATCTTCATAAAGCGATTCCAAACCATAGCGGCGATTGGTACTTTACTGGCAATTACCCAACGCCTGGAGGAATGCGCATATCAAACAGAGCTTTCGCAAATTATATGGACGGAAAGCTGGTGAGAGCCTATTAAAAAAACAGAGATTAGGTGAGATTAGCTCATCGACCGAATGAGCTTGAGCTTTGATTTTAAACTCGCAACTTCCGCTTCAGCGGCAGAGATTCGAACTTGAAATTCTTGTCTCACAGCATCGGCGTTTTTACTGCGCGCAAAAAACTCAAGGTTGTTTTTCAACAAGGCCAAATCATTTTCAGCTGTTGCCAGACGACGACGTATGGTTTGCTCCTGTTGTTGAATGCGGCGAACAGCATTGGGATCATTCTGAGCAGAGGCCAACTCAAGCTCCAATGAGGTTTTATCACGAAGGTTACCTTCTTCCGGAAGCGTTGCCGTAAAGGTATTCAGCGCCTGCTGAAACCGATCGCGTATCTCCTGAATGTTACGCCGGGGTACCATACCCAGGGCATTGAATTTAACTACCAGTTCCTTTGCCTGGGCAATGGCCTCTGATCCTTTCAGAGCTGAAAGACTTTCTACAACAAACTGTTTTTCCTTTAAGTTCTCGAGTTGAACCCGATCAGCCTCCTGGGCGGAGTTGCGACGCAATTCAAAGAAATGATCACAAGCAGCTTTAAACTCAGAGAAAAGTTTGTCGCTGAGTTTGCCAGGAATAGACCCTGAAGTTTTCCAGTCTTTTTGCAACTGTTTTACTTGTTCGATGGCTGTTGAAATATCCTCAGCCGTTTTAAGCGCATTAACCTGATCAATTAAAGCCTTCTTTTTAGCAATACTTTCCTGACGGCCAGCATCCAACACTTTAAAAAACTGACCTTTTCGATTGTAAAATGTCTTAATTACCGACCAAAATTGTCTGTTTAAATCACGCGACTTGCTGCGTTCAACAGGACCAATACTAGTCCAAGATTGTTGGGCTTCCACAGCCTCAACCGACTTTTGGTTCCACTCTTTTATAGAAGTAGATTCAAACTCTTTTAAAGAATTAATCTTTTCAAGCAACGCTAACTTCGCCACCCTATTTTGCTTGAGCTTTTCACCGATCTCCTTTACATGAGCCTCCCGAAGGGCATAAACAGCGTCTGATGCTGCCTTAAATCTTTGCCAAACAGTTTCCTTTTCTTCTCGTGGCACCGGACCAATGTGCTTCCACTCATTGTGTAGCTCATTAATCTCTTGCAATAGATTTGAAATTTTCGTGGCTTTAAGGTCAACGGAGGCCAAGCGCTCAGCCTTCACACAAAGCTCTTTTTTGATATCGAGATTTTTTCGGCGATCCAGCTCAAGAAGTTCTAAATAGATATGGCGGTGATCAAAAAACCGATCAACCAGAGCGTGATAGCTGGCCCATAAATCTTTATTAAAAGCTTGAGGAACAGGACCTACAGAACGCCATTCGTCTTGTAACTTTTTAAATTCCTGAAAACTTCCAGCAGCATCTTCACGTTCTACCGTTTCACGAAGTCTGGCCAATAAGCCCTCCTTTTTAATCAAATTAGTTTTTCGGCTCTCCTCCTGCTCACGGTTGTACTTCATCCTTTTTTCACGGATGAGTTTAATGGCACCATCAATTACCAGATCATCATCGTCGCGGCGCAGGGTAAAATCTTCTGGCTTACCACCTTCAGCAATAAACCGATTTAATGCCTGCTCTCGGGATTGTTCGCGCAATTCATCCAAGGCCGGCTTTAGGGCTCTCACCTGCTTATCGGCTTTTCGGATATCTTGCTCCTGTGAAAGCTCTTTTAGAAGACGCACAAAATCGTGCTTCTGAAAAGAGGCATAATCAAGCTCAGGAACTTCAACGTCATGATCGGAAGATTCCGGCTCATGGCCAAGAACCTCCTCCTCGGACAATCCCTCCAGCGTATTCGATAAATCCTGATTTGACGATGACATATCGCTTAAAAAAGTAATGATAGACTCCAGCGGGAGGCAAAAATAGGAATTCCGCCCTAATTAAGACGGGGGTCAGTAGGATAATTAGCATACCGGGCAAAACGGCCCCCCAGGATATTCATGGCTTTTCGCCACATTTCACCCGGATCGGTTTCAAAAATCAGTGATTGATCCACTCGATCGGAAACAATCCAGGCATTTTCTTTTAACTCACTTTCCAACTGACCTTCTGACCAACCACTGTAACCAAGAAAAAAACGGATTCGATCTGGAGTACATTTTCCGAGTACGGCAAGCTCTTTTACGGCATCAAAATCGCCTCCCCAATAGATTCCATCAAGTATTTCTTTACTACCCTCTATTTCTGAAAAACGATGTATGAAGTGAAGGGTATCTTGTTGTACAGGACCACCGATAAAAGCCATTTGCTCCAACTCCTCCAAACCCTCCAGTATATCTCCAACTTTGTTCAGGGATGGTTTATTAAGGACAAATCCAAACGAACCATCCTCATCATGTGCACAAAGCAACACAATGCTCCGCTCAAAATTTGGATCAGGTAAAAGTGGCTCCGAAACCAGTAAGCGACCCGGAGCAGGGATGAGTGGGGTCTTAAAATTGAATAAATCCATGTAAAGGTGATGCCGAAACCGGATGTAATCGTTTGACCTGACTAATAAAATCAATCCATATCAATCGTGCAATGCTGTCCTTTCCTAATTTTACCAAAATCGCATATTCATGGAGGATCTCTCGAAAATCAGAAAAGAATACAGCCTTTCCGCTTTAAATGAACAGGATATCCATGCGAATCCTATGCAACAATTCAAAACCTGGTTTGATCAAGCCATCCGGGCACAAGTAAACGAGCCAAATGCCATGCACCTCGCTACGGTTACAGCCGATGGGCATCCCAGTGGTCGACTGGTTTTATTAAAAGGTCTGGAGGATGGTGGATTCACATTCTTTACAAATTATCAAAGCAATAAGGGAAAAGAGCTGGAGCATCAGCCCGCTTGTTGCCTCACCTTTTTCTGGCCTGAACTCGAACGTCAAATCAGAATTGAAGGCGTTTCGGAAAGACTTTCTGAGGAAGCCTCGACAAAATATTTTCATTCCCGCCCACGAGGAAGTCAGTTGGGGGCGTGGGCTTCCCCTCAAAGTACTGTCATAAAAAACAGACAAATTCTTGAGCAACGTGCACAGGAACTTGACCTTAAATTCAAGGGAACAGAGCAAATACCCAAACCAAAACAATGGGGAGGTTTTGTGGTGAAGCCGTTTTTAATAGAGTTTTGGCAAGGCAGGGAGGACCGTCTTCATGATCGCCTCCGGTATATTCTTAGTGAAAAAGGTTGGGAACTTAGAAGATTAGCTCCCTAGAGCACTCAATACAAATCAAACAAAGAATTGACCCCTACTACGCGAGAACGTATAAAACCTTCGCCGTAGGTTTTACCTACTGCGTGACCATGTTCTACAGCTCTGGCTTCGACCATACGCAGGAAGTTGGCTGAAGAAATGTAGGTCTCAGGCTCCTTACTTTCTGGATCATGAAATTGAGACTTATAAGCCTTAATGGCTTGTATTTTCACAGGCCACTGAGCTGTGATATCCACCACAAAATCGATCGGTAAAGATTGACTCTGAACAAAATGAAACACGGATTTAGGCCTCCAAGCTTCTTGAGTTAATCCGTCGTAACCAGAAACGATACGACGTAGTCCAGCGTAAAAACAAGCATCCGCCACAAGAAGAGCTGCGCGTCCATGATCAGGATGTCGATCGGTTGGCGCATTGGTAATCACCATTTCCGGACGATATTTTCTCACACAGCGAATGATCGCCAGTTGATCCTCCTCGTTGTTTTGAAATCGGCCATCTCGTAAACCAAGATTTTCTCTGACGTGAACACCCATAACTGCAGCAGCAGCCTCTGCCTCTTTGAGACGGATTTCAGCCGTGCCCCTGGTTCCTAGTTCACCTTGAGTTAAATCAACGATTCCAACCTTCTTTCCCTCCTGAACAAGGCGAACAATAGTTCCACCACAACCCAATTCAGCATCATCGGGATGAGCAGCCAAAACAAGAAGGTCAAGCTTTTCCATGATTCTAAATTTATGAGCCCCGTGCAGCCAACCACCGTTCGGCATCCAGAGCGCCCATGCAGCCGGTTCCTGCCGCTGTAACCGCTTGACGGTATACCTTATCAGCGGCATCACCAACAGCAAATACGCCTGGCACATTGGTGTAGGTTGAGCCAGGTTTTACTTTGATGTAACCCGTTTCATCCATATCCAATTTGCCATTGAAGATCTGCGTATTCGGCTGATGACCGATCGCAACAAAAAATCCTTTCAGGGCTATTTCACGCTTTTCACCAGTTTTATTATTCACCACCCGAATTCCGGAGACATCGTCACCGCCAAGTATCTCTTCAGTTTCTGTGTTCCATAGTATTTCGATGTTGGGGGTGTTGCGCACACGCTCTTGCATAATGCGGGATGCTCTCATTTCCTCTCTACGGACAATGAGGTAAACCTTTGGGCAAAGCTTAGACAGATAGCTGGCCTCCTCACATGCAGAATCACCTGCACCCACGACCGCCACATCCATTCCGCGGTAAAAGAAACCATCACAGACGGCGCAGGCAGATACACCTTTGTTCATAAACTTTTGCTCTGAAGGCAAACCAAGGTATTTGGCTGATGCTCCTGTGGCCACAATAATGGCATCGGCTGTCAGCTCAATTTTTTCATCTGCAACTGCCTTAAAGGGGTAAGATGAAAAGTCCACAGAGGTAATCAGACCATAGCGAACCTGGGTACCAAAACGTTCTGCTTGTTGTTGAAGCTCCACCATCATTTCAGGACCTCCGACACCCTTAGGATATCCGGGGAAATTTTCAACCTCACCTGTTATGGTCAACTGACCACCAGGCTGGCCGCCAGTATACAATATCGGGTTCAGGCCGGCACGGGCACCATAAATAGCTGCGGTATATCCGGCAGGACCCGATCCTATGATCAAAAGATGAATGTGTTCAGCAGACATGAAGGAATTAAAACTTAGTGGTTAATCAGGAGGCAATATTACACCATCCAGGGCACTCGAAAAAGCACCTATTTCAGATCCAAAATGAAATAAACGTGGGTTAGCCCAAATAAGGCTTCAAAGACTTGCTGCGAGTGGTATGACGCAATCGACGGATAGCCTTTTCTTTTATCTGACGTACCCGCTCTCGGGTGAGGCTGAACTTTTCGCCAATTTCCTCAAGGGTTAGCGCATGCTCACCGTTAAGTCCAAAATAAAGCGCGATAACATCGGCCTCGCGCTGCGTTAAGGTTCCAAGTGCACGGGTCACTTCCTTGCGAAGAGAATCGGTAATCAAACCCTGATCAGGAGTATCTTCACCATCGTTCTCGAGTACATCCAGCAAACTATTTTCTTCACCTTGTACAAATGGGGCATCCATTGAAACATGGCGGCCACTGATCTTCATCGTATCGATAACCTCTGCAGCTGTTACCTCAAGTACCTCTGCGAGTTCATCCGGTGAAGGCTCACGTTCGTATTTCTGCTCCAGCTCGGAAAAGGTTTTTGATATTTTATTGAGTGAACCTACTCGGTTCAACGGAAGTCTAACAATGCGAGACTGTTCAGCCAGTGCCTGCAGTATGGACTGACGAATCCACCACACGGCGTAAGAGATGAATTTAAAGCCACGCGTTTCATCAAAGCGCTGCGCTGCTTTGATCAAACCCAAATTACCTTCATTAATGAGATCACCAAGGGTTAATCCCTGGTTCTGATATTGTTTCGCAACTGAAACTACAAAACGAAGATTAGCCTTCGTTAACTTTTCAAGCGCAATTTGGTCACCTTCTTTTATGCGCTTGGCCAGTGTTACCTCTTCATCCGCTGTAAGCAAATCAACCTTTCCAATTTCCTGAAGGTATTTATCAAGTGACTGACTTTCCCTGTTGGTGATCTGTTTACTGATCTTGAGCTGTCTCATGCGTTCACTTCTAACTGTGGTTTATGTAAAACTCAAAAAAAAGTTTCAATTTTTCCAACTAACCTGAGTACCGATTTTCTTTTCGGTTTGAAAAATGCGAAACAAAAATTAAAAATGCAATCCACTTACCTCACTGGTGTAAGGGTATGGTTATAAAAGAAAATCCCCGGAACTGAAGAATACAGTCACGGGGATTTTTAAGGTTGATGTTATAACTTACTCCTGAGGCTTTTCCTCACGAGGAGGACGAGGGAGCAATGCTTTCATAGAAAGTCGGAATTTCCCAGTCTTTTTATCTACCTCGACAAGTTTAACTTGAACCTCCTCACCTACTTTCAATACTCCTTCCATAGTTTCCAAGCGTTCCCACTTGATTTCAGAGATATGCAATAAACCATCTTTTCCAGGCAGGAATTCCACAAAGGCACCAAACTGAGTAATGGTTTTGACCTTACCGGTATAAACCGTTCCAACCTCAGGAACTGCTACAATTCCTTTGATACGACCGACGGCCATATCCATTGACTTTTTATCGGTTGCAAATACGTTTACAACACCTCTGTTATCTACTTCCTCGATAACCACGGTTGCACCGCTAGTCTTTTGGATGTCTTGAACAACCTTTCCGCCAGGACCGATTACGGCGCCAATCTGATCTTTTTCAATGTAGATTGTTTGGGCACGAGGAGCATGAGGCTTAAGGTCAGCATTGGGCTGAGTGATGGATTTATTCATCTCACCAAGGATGTGCATCCTTCCCTCCTTCGCCTGCATTAAAGCTTCTCGCATAACCTCAAAGGTTAATCCATCCACCTTCAAGTCCATTTGACACGCCGTAATTCCTTTGTTTGTACCGGTGACCTTGAAGTCCATATCGCCAAGGTGATCCTCATCGCCGAGGATATCAGAAAGAATGGCATAACGACCAGTCTTGGAATCAGAGATCATACCCATCGCAATACCAGAGACAGCACCGGTAACAGGAATACCAGCATCCATCAGGGCCAATGAGCCCGCACACACGGTAGCCATAGAAGATGATCCATTGGATTCCAGGATATCAGAAACGACACGAATGGTATACGGATTATTTTCCTGAGCTGGAAGCACTTGCTTCAAAGAACGCCAGGCAAGATTACCGTGTCCAACTTCACGACGACCAGGGCCACGATTAGGCTTTACCTCACCAGTTGAAAATCCTGGGAAGTTGTAATGCAGTATGAATTTGTTGTAGCCAGAGAACATCGCACCATCAATCATTTGCTCATCGAGCTTCGTGCCGAGGGTAACAGTGGAAAGAGACTGTGTTTCTCCGCGAGTAAAAATGGAGGAACCATGCGCTCCGGGGAGATAATTCACCTCCGTCCAGATTGGCCGGATTTCTGTGGTTTTACGGCCATCAAGTCGCTTCCCTTCGTTCAGTACGAGGTCACGACATGCAGCCTTTTGAATTTCCTTGTAATACTTCTTCACCAGGTCCATGTCCACCGTTGTATCGGCTGGCAATGAAGCCTTGTACTCGTCCAATACAGCCTTAAATTTTTCGGAGCGGATCTGCTTGTTTGCAATTTGCTCCTTAGCCACAGCGTAAACCTTGGGATAAAGTGAATCGTGTAGCTGTTGACGCAAGGTCTCATCCTTTTCCTCGTGATTGTAAACCCGCTTAACGGTTTTACCAACTTTTACCGCCAAGTCCATCTGGAGCTGACACTGAAGCTTGATGGCCTCATGGGCACGGCGAATGGCCTCAATCATATCATCCTCGCTTATCTCCTTACACTCGCCTTCAACCATCAAAATATTGTCAATTGAAGCACCAACAATTAGGTCGATATCAGCCTGTTCTTTTTGTTCGTTGGTTGGGTTGATCAAAAATTGGCCATTCACCCGCGCCACCCGAACTTCAGAAATGGGACCATTAAACGGAATATCGGAAACAGAAATGGCCGAAGAGGCTGCAAATGCGGCCAAGCCATCCGGTAGAGCATTAAGATCGCCGGAAATCAGCTG